>ERZ1066125.25-NODE-25-length-142695-cov-17.388152_pt1 | contig 142695 bp, 117 predicted proteins | sample MGYA00382772_ERZ1066125 | MGnify/ENA primary metagenome ERZ1066125 (study PRJEB33369, sample SAMEA5778355) | biofilm metagenome | biome: Industrial cooling water; feature: Water cooling tower basin; material: Biofilm | place: United Arab Emirates | collected... | reverse complement strand
AGTTGATCTCAAGTAGTTCTGTTTCCAGCTTACCTAATTGATGACACGCTATAGCGAGACTGCATGACTTTTCTGAACCAGAGCCAGATATCACAGTAGTGAGAAGAGATCGCCGTGACTATGCCGACAGACACCCCACAGAGAGCATCTAAGCGTATTACCTCATGACTAGATATAAATCTCTAGTAATGATCTGAAATTTATCTTAAGATTAGCGTAATAGACACGCTTGTTTAAAATAACTAGCTGACGACCAAACTAGGAGGACATTGTATGGCGCTCGTACCAATGCGGCTGCTCTTGGATCACGCGGCAGAGAATGGATACGGCATTCCAGCTTATAACGTTAACAACATGGAGCAGATCCAAGCAATTATGCAGGCTGCTAAAGAAACAGACAGCCCCGTGATTCTGCAAGCCTCCCGTGGCGCTCGTAAGTATGCAGGTGAGAATTTCCTGCGTCACCTAATTTTGGCAGCAGTAGAAACTTATCCTTATATTCCTATTGCCATGCACCAAGATCATGGCAACGAGCCTGCTACCTGCTATTCGGCAATTAAGAACGGCTTCACCAGCGTCATGATGGATGGTTCGTTGGAAGCCGATGCTAAATCTCCAGCTAGCTACGAGTACAATGTCAACGTTACCCGCGAAGTCGTAAAAGTAGCTCATGCTCTGGGTGTTAGTGTTGAAGGCGAACTCGGTTGCTTGGGTTCTCTAGAAACTGGCATGGGTGAAGCTGAAGACGGTCATGGTTTTGAAGGTAAGTTGTCTCACGATCAATTGTTAACCGATCCAGACCAAGCGGTTGACTTCGTAGAACAAACTCAAGTAGACGCTTTAGCAGTAGCCATTGGAACTAGCCACGGCGCTTATAAGTTTACCCGTAAGCCAACAGGTGAAATCTTAGCTATCAGCCGAATTGAAGAAATTCACCGTCGTTTGCCTAACACCCACCTGGTCATGCACGGTTCCTCCTCCGTACCTGAAGACTTACTGGCTTTGATCAACCAGTATGGCGGAAACATTCCCGAAACCTACGGCGTACCTGTAGAAGAAATTCAGAAGGGTATTAAGAGTGGAGTACGGAAGGTAAATATCGACACCGACAACCGTTTGGCAATCACTGCGGCGGTACGGGAAGCTTTAGCTAAGGATACGAAAGAATTCGATCCCCGTCACTTCCTGAAGCCTTCAATCAAGTACATGCAGAAAGTTTGTGCCGATCGCTATCAACAATTTAGCACTGCTGGCAACGCTAGCAAGATTAAGCAAATTTCTACCGATGAGTTTGCTGCTAAGTATGCTAAGGGCGAACTAAACGCTGTCACCAAAAAGACTGCTACCGTGTAATTCAACACGACATTCTAAAATAAACGTGGGGTGGGCATTGCCCACCCTACATTGTTTAATTAAGAATTCGTACATCAATAATCAGTAAGGGCGGGTTTACCGAGACTATTTGTTTAAGAATAAAGATTTTTGGTGAACCCGCCCCTACGGTGATTCAACAAAAATGCAATGTTGAAGATTTGCCGTTTGCAAATGACGAATGACAAATGACAAATGACCAGTTAAAACACCCGATGTTGTAAAGAAGGCATTTGGCGGCGGACTTGCTGGAGACGGACGGGATTAATTTCTGCGATCGCAACTCCTGGGCGATCGCCTGCATCAGCTAGAATGACTCCCCAAGGATCGACGATCGTGGCATGACCGTGAGATTGACGCAGGGCGTAATGCTTTCCTGTCTGAGCAGCAGCAATAACGTAGCAAGTATTTTCAATTGCTCTAGCTTGTAAGAGAATCTGCCAATGGTCTTTGCCAGTGTATGCCGTAAAAGCCGCTGGGATAAACATAATATCGGCTCCCTTATATGCTAGATGACGATAAAGTTCGGGAAAGCGGACATCGTAGCAAATGGAAAGCCCTAAGTTACCCAATTCTGTAGAGGGGTAAACCACAGGTAATTGCGTCCCAGCCTGTACGGTGCTAGATTCGCGATAGGTATTGCCATCGGGCAAGTTGACATCAAACAAATGTACCTTCTGATAGCAGGCGAGTTCTTCTCCGCTCGAACCGATTAGTAAGGCTGTATTGTAAACTTTATTATCGTCTACAGGTACGGGAAAGCCACCGCCTAAAACTGTCACCTGGAAGCGTTGCGCCACAGTTTTGAGAAACTTTTCGCTTTTAGATGCGATCGCTGCTGCTTGGGCAATTTTATCCTCTTCCCGCCCTAAAAAGGAGAAATTTTCTGGCAAAGTAATCAACTCCGCACCTTGACGCACGGCAAGTTCGATTAATTCTTCTGCCTGAATCAAGTTTTTCTCTAGGTCAGGTACGCTAGTCATTTGAATGGCAGCAGCAAGATAAGACTTCATGTATATTCCGATCGAACAATCCTAAGTAGATTATTAAAAATATATCCTCCCATAGTCCCTATCGGGTATTTCGTATAAATTTTCTAAGTGAGTGGTGAGTGGTGCGTAAAAAGAGAGCTGAGGGAGTGAACGCAGAGGAGCAGAGGAGCAGAGGGGCAGAAGGAGGTATCGCCTCCATGTTGCGATCGCACGTAAAATCCTTTTGGCGATCTTCTTCGCGCCTACTTTACTCTTCGAGAAGGGCTTCGCCCTACGAGAACGCGAACGCATATGCGCCTTTGCGTGACACAAAATCTTATTTACTTTTTGACTACGACAGAAGAGATCCCCCCAACCCCCCTTAAAAAGGGGGGCGAGAGATCCTCATTTTTCACCTTGTTTTTTGATTTTTTTACGGGCAGGTTTAAATCGTATTTTACCGATCGTTCATGTGAAAATTGAGAAATAAACCCGCGCCCGCTTAACTTTTGACTTTTTTCAGCCATCCCTCATAATTCTGTTTCTGAGTTGCAGCAGGATGTTCTACCATAACAATCTGATAGCGACTAGGACGAGGATCGGCTAAAGTCACGGTATAAGCACACAATTCCTCTTGATGGAAAACTGTCACTTCGATCGCGTCTCCTGGCTGATAATCTCGCAAGCGATCGCTTAGATTATTTGCCGTCGCTTTCAAGCCATCGATTGCTAACAATTCATCCCCAGGATTAATCCCTGCTTGCTGTGCTGGTGAATTGATTTCTACAAATTTAATTGCTTCTTTTCCATTTTCTGCCTGTACTTTCATACCTATATAAGGTACGGGTACATCATCTTCTTCTGCAGCCAATTTCAATCCAAAAGGTTTCAGATAATCGTTGAAAGGTAATTCTTCCGTACCATCAACATATCGTTTGAAGAAATCATCTAAATTTGTTTCAGACACAGATTCAATAACTTGTTTTAACTGTGCCGAAGTAAAACCAATTTCATCTTTACCAAATTGCAGCCACATCTGACGCATCACATCATCAAGCGATCGCTGATTTTGATATTTTTCTCGAATTAGTAAATCGAGTAACAACGATACCAATTCTCCTTTTAAGTAATAAGAAATTTGGGAATTATTAGTATTATTATCAAAACGATACAGCTTAATCCAAGCATCAAAACTCGATTCAGATGCAGGTTGTACGAGTCGCCCTGGAGTAGTTTGTAAGCGAGTAATTTCCTTGCTCAAATTTTTCAAGTAAGTCTTGTCGTCGTAAATTCCTGCTCGTAAAGGAATAGCTAAATCGTAATAGCTAGTAGTCCCTTCACAAAACCACAACGACGGCGTATAATTTTCATTATCGTAATCGAATACTTCTAACTCTTTAGGACGAATTCGTTTGACATTCCAAAGGTGAAAGAATTCGTGGGCGACAAGTTGCATAAAACGCTCGTATTTCTCGCGATCGCGAAATCCAAACCGAGAATAAATCAACGAACAAGCAAATTTATGTTCTAAACCACCATTATTTTGCGATGCTAAATGCAACAAAAATATGTATCTGTTGTAAGGTAAACCACCAAATAATTCTGCCTCCACCTCAATAATCTTTTGAATATCAGGAATCATTTTGGCAGCATCAGCATTACCTTTGCCCCAAATCGCCAGTTCGTGCTGTTTTTCCAACGCTTCAAACTGATGCAATTGATGACAACCAATTTCAAACGGACTATCTACTAAAGTGTCAAAATCTGCGGCAGTAAACGTGTTAACTTGCCCTGGTACTGCTGGTAAAGGAGTCGTGACGCGCCAATCTGGTTTTGGGGGTGCGATCGCAATTTGGATCGGTTGCTGTTCTAGTCCTGGAAGACGAAAGAAGACAGCCGCACCGTTAAAATAGCCGTGGGTAGCATCGAGGTGATTCGTCCGTACTGACAGCTCGTTGGCATGAATGCGGTAGCTTACAGTAATCTCAGTGCGATCGCCTGTTTCTACTTGCCAGTGATTTTTACTCAACTTCTGCCAGGATAAAGTCTGTTCCCCCGCACTCGCAGAAAAGTCTTGCAAATGCTTGGCATATTCCCGCACCAAATAAGAACCTGGTGTCCAAACTGGCAATTTTAAATCTAACACAGGTAACTTCCAGTCACTTACGTGCAAAACAATCTCAAACAGATGATTTTCTGGTTGAGGCATGGCAACTTGATAGTGAATGGTTGGTGCAAAGCTGGAGGGTTTGCCAATTTGAGTCAGAGTCGCATCAGTCATCAATCTTAGTGAGTTGTGGGACTTAGAAATAAATTTAACAATTCTTAAGTGAGTAGTGAGTAGTGAGTAGTGAGTAGTGAGTAGTGAAGCAGCGGGCGGTGAGGTTTCCTTTTCTGTGGAGGCGCGGGTTTCCCGCGCATCGGAACCGCGTTCACCGACATTAGCTGCGTAGTAGTGAGTAGTGAGTCATAACTCCTGTCTCCTGTCTTCACCGATCGCTGATAACTGATAACTGATAACTGACAACTGATAACTGACAACTGATAACTGTTCCCTATCAAGAGAAAATTCTAGCAAACAGAGGCTAGGCAAAGAATTTGCAACTTTAAACACCGCGATCGCTTGCAACCCTGTTTTATAATCTATGAAGATAGTGTAAAACTCGAATTAGTCTGGTCAAAGCCCGCAAACTTACTAGGTCAGTCTGTGCGGCACTTATAACCAATTATAAGTAGGTAGCAAATTATAAGGAATAGATAAAGTAAACTTTACAAATTGTAAGAACGCGCTCGAGCAACCAATAGTGGGCTGCCACCCATAAAGAAATTTGGGTCAAAAACTTCCGGTGAAAAACTTTCGGTCAATACGATGTTAGGCAAGTTACTAGAGGGACGTTATCAAGTTATGCAAGTTTTGAGTGCAGGTGGTTTTTGCCAAACTTACCTCGCTCAAGATACCCATATTGCCGCTCGCCCTACCTGCGTAGTCAAGCATCTCAAGCCCGCCAATAGCTCGCCCAACGCTCTGCAAACGTTGAGGTGGTTATTTACAGGTGAAGCCCAAGCTTTAGAAAAACTCGGCTGTCACAATCAAATTCCCAGGCTACTAGACCATTTTGAAGAAAACCAAGAATTCTACCTCGTCCAAGAATTCGTGCAAGGGCATACCTTGAGCGCAGAATTACAACCAGGTAAACTTTGGAGCGAAAGTCAAGTATTTTACCTGTTGCAAGAAGTACTGCAAATCTTAGAATTCATTCACTCTCACGGCTTGATCCATCGTGACATCAAGCCGAACAACTTGCTCAGACGCAGACACGATCGTCGTCTGGTACTAATTGACTTTGGCTCGGTAAAGCAAGCTTGGACGCAGGTTGTAACGCTACAAGGGCAGAAGATCAATACATTTTCCATTGGCTTACCAGCGACGATTACGATTGGCACTCCTGGTTACATGCCTACAGAACAGGAACGAGGCAAACCACGCCCTAATAGCGATATCTACGCTTTGGGGATAGTAGCAATTCAAGGCTTAACGGGCATCCATCCGACTCAACTCGATACCGATCCCGATACTTGCGAAATCCTCTGGCGACACTATTGCAAAACCAGCCCCGAATTAGCTCAAATTGTAGATAACATGGTGCGCTATAGTTTCAAAGACAGATATCAGTCAGCCACCGAAGTTTTAGCAGCACTGGAACCTCTCGCAAATCGCTATCAGCCCCTACTACATGGGTTTTACGAATTACAAGGCACTCAAGCTCAAATACCCACAACAGTGCAGGATTCGCACTCTTTACTAGGCGAAGAAGAGACAGTTGCCTACAATTGGGGCGATCGCCCTCAATTGCAGCTACCAAACAACAATGGCAAACCCACGTCTGCGCTGTTAGCCAAGAAATCGACTTCACTACTCGATTTTGGGATTGGCGCGATCGCAGCAGTTGCTTTACTTATAGGCATCTATTTCGCCTCCCACTCTCCGACACCAGCCTTTAAACCGGAAAAGTATCCTGTATCAATTCCCCTCAAAAGTAGCTAGCGATAATATTGTTGCTCTGTGTTTCCTGCGCGAAAAACACCGCTCACCCTTTGCGCGCCAGTTGCTACAGGGTACGGAAACCTCCACAACGCACTGGCTTGCCTTTGCGTCTTGGCGTGACAAAAATCTAAAATTCAAAATGTGACTAGCAACACTAAGAAGGCGATCGCAGATGCAGGGAAAAATTATTTGGCAACAGGGAAGTGGCAAATCAGACAATCTGGCAAATCTTGCCATCATCAGCCAATGGTGGAAAAGCTTAGCCAACAAAGATATTACACTTGCCCAACGCTTAATTCCTCCAACTGGAGAAGTTGACGAACTCAACTGGGAACCGCAAAGATTTGACGAGAAATTTGAAATTCAAAGCCCCGAAATTCGGGGAATAACCCTTTATTGGAGTAAACCCGACTCTACTCAAGAACGCAGCACCACACCCCATCAGTTAGTCTTAGATACCCGTCAGCAACACTTGTACGTTTTTCCTCAATCTCAGACACAACTTGTCATGCGCGTAACGTTACCGCAAATTGTTTACGAAACAATTGAGTTGAAAAATCCTCACATAGAATTCAGCTCAGATGGAGAAAACCGCTGGCTGATTTTACGGGATACTCAAGAGAAAATAGAAGTGAGAGCTAGCATAAATTGGACGGAGTTTCTGAGTTTAATCAAGCAACAAATCTCTAATTAATTCAATAGACTCTTTGAATATTAAGCAATTCCAGTTAGTATTTCTTCATTGTTTTCATTTGCTGCAAGATATAAATTTCTCCATTGCTTGTAGTGGTCTGAAGCCCATTCTTCCTGAAGCTCATTTAGCGTAAAAAGAGTTTCAGGATATATTTCTTGTAAGAGTCTTGCTCCTACTCGGACTAATGAAAGCGAAACAAGCCCTAGCGAATCTTGTTCTGACAAAAGATGTGGGGCGAGAGTGCGATCGCCGTATATCAACTTTCTCGCCATTTCATCCGCATTTTTGACTTGCCTTTTTGTTAATTCTTGCGATAAGCGTTGCTCGATTTCATGAGATGTTTTTTCTAATGAAGCCGTTCTATCTTCAATTCCTGGGTAAGCATTACGAGTGCGGTATAATTCAGAGCGAAACTCATTAATGCATGAACTTACTTCTAGTTCTGAACCAAACGTATCTTGTTCTGATTCTACTACCCACTCAAGAATTTCCTCGACTTCTTCAGACTCAATTTCAAAAAAGCGGAAGATTCCGTTGCCATAAACAAAAAGAGAACTCATTAAGATAGCAAATGCTCTTTCTTCATGCAGCCGCTTGTAGAAATTACTTTCTGGAGGAATTGCGCTGTAAAGTATGGAAACACCCATAAAAACAACCAACACTGTGATATTAATCGACGATCGAACTACTAATTATACAGCTTAGTAGTAGCGTGCATTAGCGTAGCGTAACGCACTTTACACTAACTTCTAGCTGCCATCAATCGTCTGTTTCTTGCTAATGACAAATGACCAATGACAACCTTAACGCGAATTTCACAACTCCCAACTAATGTAAAAATATGTATGATTTATGAAGACAACCATTGATAAATCTTCATAACCCCTCGTGATTACTCCCCAGCTATCAACGACAGCATCTATCGAGAAACAGATTTGGCATTGGCAAGGCTACAAAATTCAATATACAGTCATGGGCGAGGGTAGTCCCTTGATGCTCGTACATGGCTTTGGTGCTTCGATTGGACACTGGCGCAAGAATATCCCCGTGTTAGCGGCTGGTGGTTATCGAGTCTTTGCAATAGATTTACTCGGTTTTGGCGGTTCTGATAAGCCAGCTTTAAATTACACGATGGAAGTGTGGCAAGAACTGCTCAAAGATTTTTGGACAGAACACATTCAACAGCCTACGGTATTTGTCGGTAACTCGATAGGGGGGCTGTTAAGCTTGATGACAGTTGCTAACCATCCAGAGATATCTGCTGGAGGAATTTTGATTAGCTGTGCAGGGGGATTGTCTCACCGTCCCCACGAACTCAACCCACCTTTACGAGTTGCGATGGGAGCGTTTAATCGTTTGGTACGTTCCCAAATTACGGGAAAAATTATTTTTAACCGCGTCCGCCAAAAGCCGCAAATTCGCCGCACTCTACTTCAGGTCTACCGCAACCGAGAAGCCGTGACTGATGAATTAATAGATATTTTACACGCCCCTTCTTGCGATCCTGGAGCGCAACAAGTATTTGCTTCAATCTTAGCTGCGCCTCCTGGCCCCACCATTGCCGAACTTTTACCAAAAGTCCAACATCCTTTGTTAGTGATTTGGGGTGCTGACGACCCTTGGACACCAATTACTGGTGTGAAGATTTTTCAGCAAGCCAAAGAGAAGGGACAAAACGTGGAGATTGTGCCGATTCCTAATGCTGGTCATTGTCCCCACGATGAAGTGCCAGATTTGGTCAATACCCAAATTTTAGATTGGCTGAAAAGTGAGTAGTGAGTGGTGAGCAGTGAGTAGTGAAGGAAAGTAGTAAGCGACTATAGACCAATTACCCATTACCAATTACCAACTACCAACTACCCCTCATACCCTAGTCTTCTCCAACATCAATTTAGAACGTTTGAGGGGTTCGGGTACGGCTACGGGATAATTGCCCGTAAAACATGCCGAACAGAAGCTATTGGGGTCTTCTCCTGTAGCTAAAAGCATCCCTTCCCAACTGAGGTAGGCAAGGGAATCGACTTCAATTTGCTGGGCAATTTCTTCTACTGATTTAGTCGCAGCAATTAATTGATCCTGGTTATCGGTATCAATGCCGTAGAAACAGGGATGAGTCACGGGTGGGGAGGAAATTCGCATATGCACTTCTACTGCACCCGCGTCGCGTAGTGTTTTGACGAGTTTGCGGCTCGTTGTACCGCGCACGATGGAGTCATCAACAATAATCACTCGCTTTCCGGCGAGGACATCTCTGAGAGGATTTAGTTTCATCTTGATGCCTGACTCGCGCATCATTTGAGTTGGTTGGATGAAGGTGCGTCCCACGTAGCGGTTTTTAATCAATCCTTCGGCGTAAGGAATGCCAGAGGCTTGAGAAAAGCCAATTGCCGCAGGTATACCGGAATCAGGTACACCCATGACCATATCTGCTTCTACAAAAGATTCTTTTGCTAGTTCTCTACCTAAGCGCAAGCGATAGGTATACAAGCTTTCATTGTGCATGACGCTATCTGGACGGGCAAAGTAAATCATTTCAAAGATGCAGAGCTTGCGCTGGGGTTGTTGCGCCCAGTGATATGAGGCTAATCCAGCTTCAGTAATCCATACCAGTTCGCCTGGTTCTACGTCTCGCAGGTATTCTGCACCAATAATATCTAAACCGCAGGTTTCAGAGGCTAAAACGTAGCGGTGGGGATTGCTGCCCAAAGTACCGATAACAAGGGGACGAATACCATTAGTGTCGCGCACTCCCATCAACCCATCTGGAGTACCGACAACTAAACTAAAAGCACCGTAACAGCGTTTAAAAGCAGTAATTGCCCCATCTAACCAGTCTTTGCCGTCGTTGACTGCTTCGGCGATCGCAAAGGCGATCGCTTCTGAGTCTGTCGTCGTGTTAAAGTTACACTGCCGTTGGAGTAATTCTTCTCGCAAATCTCTGGTATTGACTAAATTGCCATTGTGTGCTAAAGCAAGACTGCCCAAGCGAGTTTCGACCACCGCAGGTTGAGCGTTAACCACCCGACTAGAGCCAGTGGTAGAGTAACGGGTATGACCGACCGCCATCCTACCAGGCATCTGCTGTAAAATTGACTCGTTGAAGACTTGGGAAACCAGCCCCATTTCTTTGTGTAGGTGTACCGTTGTGCCGTCAAACGTGGCAATTCCGGCTGACTCTTGCCCTCGGTGTTGCAGGGCGTATAAACCAAAGTAAGTTAGTTTGGCAACGTCTTCTTCGGGTGCGTAAATGCCGAAAACGCCGCAAGCTTCTTCGGGCTTATCGGAGGGTTCTGAAGGATGCATCGATCGCACGTTCATATTTTGATTTTGACTGACATCCTGCATACTTCCTGGGGTGGGCTGGTGGGAATCCATGCTACAGTATTACTCCTGAGCGGCGGGTTGATTTTGTGGAAGAGATAATCAGAACTAATGAGTTCGGCAGTGTTAACTAATACTTAAAAAATTGTTAATCAAGATACATACAACAGTATCGTCATAAACATTGCTAAGGGCAAGATTTTGGGTCAATTATTTTTTTGTCACTCAGCTAGATAGAGTAGCTCAAACAGATAGCCGCCGTTCTATAGCATTGAAAAAGCGATCGCACATCATCTTAATCGTAGCGGTTAGAACTGTTGGTTGGTCAGTTGTGAAAACCCGTAAATCTGCGTTATGGCTGCCGACTTGACCGAGTTTTTGCCAATTCTCGCCCAGTTGCTCTGTGATATAAGATTCCCATTGCTGTTGGTGTTCTGGCGAGACAGAAACTAAAATTCGCGCCCCACCCTCACCAAATAAAATTTCATCCCAGCGTTGTGGTAAATTGTCGGTTAACCCCAGGTTAATTTCAGCACCCAATCCAGTACTGATGCAAGCTTCTGCAAGGGCGATCGCTAATCCACCTTCGGCTACATCGTGTGCTGACTTTATCCAACTTTGTTGAATTCCTTCTCGGCAAACGGCTTGAACGCACCGTTCGAGGTCAAAATCTACTTGGGGTGGTTTTCCGGCAACTGTAGCGTGAATTGTGGCGAGATATTCTGATGCGCCCAAAACGATTTTAGATTTTGGATTTTGGATTTTGGATTGAGGTGGAAGTCCCAAGAGATAAATAATATCGCCTTCGGTTTGCCAGCCTTGAGTGCAAGTTTTGGATAAATCGGGAATTAAGCCTACCATACCAACAACGGGAGTAGGATAAATCGGTTGTGGCTTGCCTTCGGAGTCGAGGGTTTCGTTGTATAAGGAGACATTACCACCAGTAACGGGGGTTTGAAATTCGTGGCAGGCTGCTGCTAAACCGCGACAAGCTTCGGCGAGTTGCCAGTAACCGATGGGTTTTTCTGGACTGCCAAAATTCAAGTTATCTGTGACGGCGATTGGTTCTGCCCCGACACAGCTTAAATTACGGGCGGCTTCTGCGACAACCGCCTTTGCACCTTCGTATGGATCGAGGTAGACATAGCGGGGGTTGCAATCGACTGTGGCGGCTACGCCTTTGATTTTTGGTTGTTGGTTGTTGGTTAATTGCTGCGAGGGTGGGTTTGGCTGTGTTGTTTTCTCTACAACTATTCTTGGTGAACCCGCCCCTACGAGTTCTTCTACTGGGCGTAACCTCACGATCGCGGCATCTGCGTCACCTGAAGACACGACTGTATTATTCTGTACTTGGCGATCGTATTGACGATAGACCCAACGTTTAGAGGCGATTGTTGGGGTGTCTAGAAGAGTTAGCAAAATCTGGTTCCATGTTTGGTGCTGACCCTGAATTTCAATTCCAGCAATCGTGCAGGATGGTAGAGTGTCGGCTGTCCACTCCCAAGCTTTACGGGCATATTCTGGCGGTTCGCTCAAGATTTCTCGATGATAAAGGGGTGTATTTTCTGCTAAGGCATTGGCAGGAATTTCAGCAGCTACCTTGCCCTTAAATAAGATTCTGACGATCGCCTCGTCAATTACCGTACCAGCTACGACAGCATGAAGTCCCCAACGGTGGAAAATGTCGATTAATTCTTGTTCTCTGCCCTTGTGGGCGACAAATAACATCCGTTCCTGGGATTCCGATAGTAGGTATTCATAGGGAAGCATACCCGTTTCGCGCACGGGAATTTTATCTAAATCGAATTCAATTCCTACCCCGCCTTTAGCCGCCATCTCGGATGTAGAACAGGTAATACCAGCCGCACCCATATCTTGGGCTGCAACTACAGCCCCAGTTTTAAATGCTTCTAAACATGCTTCAATTAAAGACTTTTCTAAAAACGGATCGCCCACTTGCACGGCGGGACGATCCTGTTCTGACTCTTGGCTTAATTCTGCACTGGCAAAACTCGCTCCTTTCATGCCATCCCGTCCGGTGGTAGAACCGACGTATAATACTGGGTTGCCAGTCCCAGATGCCCCTGATTTAACAATTTCTGGTGTTTCCATCAATCCCAACGCCATCACGTTGACTAAGGGATTGCCGGAATATGCTGCATCGAAGTAAACTTCGCCCCCAACTGTGGGGACTCCGACGCAGTTACCGTAATGGGAAATTCCTGCTACTACACCGTTAAATATTTGTCTGGTACGAGGATCTTCTAGGGAACCGAAGCGCAGAGAGTTCAGTAAGGCAATGGGACGCGCCCCCATCGTAAAAATATCCCGTAGAATGCCACCCACTCCAGTTGCAGCCCCTTGAAATGGTTCTACAGCTGAAGGGTGGTTGTGAGATTCAATTTTAAAGGCAAGTCGCAACCCGTCACCTAAATCGACTACACCCGCATTTTCGCCTGGACCAACTAGAATGCGTTTACCAGTGGTAGGAAACTGTTTGAGTAGCGGTCGAGAATTTTTGTAACAGCAGTGTTCCGACCACATCACGCCAAACATACCCAATTCTGCCTTGTTAGGGTGTCGCCCCAATCTTCTGACAATTTCTTCGTATTCTTCCGGCTTAATGCCTTCAGCGGCGATTTCTTCAGGGGAAAAAGGTGCAGCAGAGATAGCAGACATAAGGACATTGCACAAAGAGAATAGAGAATTATTCTATCTCTATATCTGTTGGTCATTTGTCATTTGTCATTTGTCATTTGTCACGCACCACTCCCGACTCCGGTACGGGCGGGTTTAACCGCAGAATTATTTGTTTTGGTACAAATGTCCGTAAAAAACCCGCCCCTACAATAACTACTCACTGCTCACTAATTAATTGCACGATCGCCCCTACTAATTCGTCGGGTACGATTGGTTTGGCAAGGTGCATTTGGAAGCCTGCGGCTATAGCGCGATCGCGGTCTTGTTCTCTAGCATAGGCTGTGAGGGCGATCGCGGGAAGTTGTCCTCCCTGTTCTGGAGGCAATGCTCTCACCTTTTGTATAAAAGTATAACCGTCTGCTTCTGGCATCCCAATATCGCTGATTAAGATATCTGGTAGCGATTTTCCTAACGCCTCCAGTGCTGCTGCAACTGAATCAATTGTTGTGGGCTGCGCTCCGTATTCCTCTAAAGTTAGTGCTAAAAATTCTCGCGTATCGCGATCGTCTTCTAATAGGAGTATGCGTACATTAGCGAGTTGGGAGTAGGTAGGGGCGCACAGATGTGCGCCCGTACTAGGGAGTGGTGAGTTGGCGATTGGTAATTGTTCCTCTGCCCCTCTGCCCCTCTGCTCCTCTGCTCCCTCCTCCCCTGCCATCTCTAACAGTGGCAAAAGCACTTTAAACGTCGCTCCTTGTTGCAATCCTGGGCTTTCTGCTTGGACTATTCCCCCGTGCAGTTCTACCAAGTGACGCACGATCGCTAAACCTAATCCTAAACCACCATAACTGCGAGTAATCGATGCATCTGCTTGACGAAAATAATCAAATATGTGCGGGAGAAATTCGGGACTGATGCCAATTCCGGTATCTTTTACAGTAATCTGGGCGTATGTGGTAATGGGTAATGGGTAATGGGTAATGGGTAATGGGTAGTTGGTAGTTGGTTGTGCATTTCCATCACCTGTTACCCTTGATAATTGCACCTCTACCCGTCCGCCAGATGGTGTGAATTTAATGGCATTTGACAGGAGATTCCAGACGATTTGCTGCAATCGACTAGGATCTCCCAGAACGAGTGGTAATTGGTAATTGGTTGCTCCCTCTGCTCCTCTGCCCCTCTGCCCCTCTGCTCCTCTGCCCCTCTGCCCCTCTGCTCCCTTGTCCCCCTTGTCCCCTTTTCCCTCTGCTCCCCACTCCCCACTCCCCACTCCCTCAAAAACGAGTTCAATCTCCTTCGTCTGTGCTGAGAGGCAAACAGTTTCTAAAGCGTTAGTAATGACTGTTTCTAGATTTACTGGTTGCGGATTGAGGGTGAGTTTGCCGCGAATAATGCGCGAAATATCTAATAAGTCTTCAATCAGTCGAGTCTGCAATTGGGCGTTGCGTTCGATCGTTTCGAGGGCGCGGTTGAAGGTATCGACGCTGAATTTACGAGTCCGCAATAATTTTGACCAACCTAAGATAGCATTGAGAGGCGATCGCAATTCGTGAGAAAGTACGGCTAAAAACTCGTCTTTGACTTGGTTCGCTTGCTTGAGTTCCTCGGCTTGCTGCCGCAGTTGAGCTTCTCGCGCCCGTAGTGCTTGCTCTGCTAGTTTAGACTGCGTGATGTCGCGGGTAATTGCTAGCAAAGTTTGCACCGAACCATCTAAATTAAATTCTGGCACGACTCGCGTTTGATAATAACGAATACGGTTGTCTGGTGCGGGAAACTCGTATTCAAAAAAGCTTTCTTGTTGAGTGGCAAATACTTGACGCAGATTCGATTGCCATAGCGTACAAATTTCGGTAGGCACGCCCATTTCAGCATGAGTTTTACCAACGTAGGTTGCGGGTTGTCTTCCCGTGGCTCGTTCTACTACCGGATTTACGTAAAGATGACGCAAATCTCGGTCAAATCGAGCGATAATATCGGGAGAATTTTCCACTAAAGCGCGAAATTCCTCTTCGCGACGATTTAATTCTGCTTCGGCAACTACACGGGCGCGGCGTTCTTCTGCTTCGCGTAGCGATCGCCGTATGGCTGGTACGAGGCGCTCTAACCGTTGTTTCAATACGTAGTCAGTCGCGCCTCCTTTGAGGGTTTCAATTGCGACTTCTTCCCCCATTGTCGCCGTGACAAAAATAAATGGTACGTCTGGGCAAACCTGTTGTGCCATGTCTAGGGCAGAAATGCCATCAAAACCAGGTAAAGAATAGTCAGACAGAATTAGATCGAACCTGCCCCGTTCCAATGCCGTTTGAAACTCCGAACGAGTTTTGACTGGAATTAATTCGCACTCAATCTCACTTTCTGCTAGTAATGCCGTAATGAGTTCTGCATCCAGCACGCTATCTTCTAGAATGAGGAACTTGAGTGACATTATTCTATACCTTGATTTGGTCGATCGCTACGGGCACTGGACAGCGAACCAGGCGGCGGCTCGTTGATAATTGCCCAAAACAGTCCTAAACCTCGAATTGCATCCACAAATTCATGAAAATCAATTGGTTTGACTACATAAGCGTTTGTGCCTAGTTCATAACAGCGAGTTAAGTCTCGTTCTTCGCGAGAAGAAGTCAAAATCACAACGGGAACTGTTCTCAGAGATATATCTGCTTTCAGTTGTGCTAGAACTTCTATTCCATCAATTTTCGGTAGTTTTAGATCCAGTAGCACCACGACAGGACTGCCTTCACGTCGCAATCGATACACGCCTCGGCGGTACAAATAATCTAAAGCTTCCTCGCCATCGCGGACAACGACGACTTCGTTACCTAAATGGTTTTCTGCTAGTGCCGTCAGGATTAACTCTACATCGTTAATGCTGTCTTCCACCAGGAGAATGCGCTTTAATTCCATTATTCGCTCTCTACTCTCCACCCCTCACTCCCATTCTCGGTAATGAGAAGTAGAATGTTGCTCCTTTGTCTACTTCTCCTTCTGCCCACACTCGCCCACCATGACGGTGTATGATGCGCTGAACGTTGGCTAAACCCACTCCCGTACCTTGAAAGTTGGGATCGCTATGCAGGCGTTGAAACACGCCAAATAGCTTATGTACGTATTGCATGTCAAAACCGATACCATTGTCTCTGACGAAAAATACTACCTCCTGAGACTGAGCTGAAATTTGGCTGCCAATAGTAATTTCTGTTTGTGGTTTGAATTTAGTATATTTAAGCGCATTTTCCATCAAGTTGCGTAGTACTAGTCGTAGCATCGAAGCATCGCCTTGCACCGTGAATAAGGTGTTTATTTGCCAGGAAATTTGGCGATTTTTAGTTTCTAGTTCTAGATCTTGCAATACCTCCTGTACTAACAAGTTCATGTCAATGTTGGTGCAGCGCATTTCCGTTCGTCCCATACGGGAGAAGGATAATAAGTCATCGATCAATTTCCCTGCGAGTTGGGTAGTTTCGACAATAATATGCAGATAACGCTGGCTTGTCTCGTCTAGGGTAGTACTGGATTTAAGGCGTTTTTGCAACAAATCGACAAATCCAGCAATGTGGCGTAACGGGGCGCGTAGATCGTGAGAGACTGAGTAGGAGAATGATTCTAGTTCTTTATTAGCAGCTTCTAGTTGTGCAGTACGCTGCTTGACTCGTTCTTCTAGGGTTTCGTTGAGTTGACGCAGTACTTCCGCTTGTTTGCGAAGCTTGTGTTCTAAATGTTTGCGAGCTGTAACATCGTGACCGACAGCATACAGTAATTTTGATTCAACATCGGGAACGGAACTCCAAACCAGCCATTTGTAAGAACCATCTTTGCAACGAAAGCGATTTTCAAAGTTAATAGTAATAGCTCCTGTGGAGAGCTTTTCTACTTCAGCAATGGATTTTGCTCGATCTTCTGGATGAATCAAATCGAGATATGGTGTTTGGAGGATTTCTGCTTGGGTAAAGCCGAGAATTTTTTCAAAAGCAGGATTGATCCGCTTAAAATAGCCATCTGTCCCCGCAATACAAAGCATATCCAAAGAAAGAGTAAAAAAGCGATCGCGTTCGATTTCAGCGCGTTTGCGATCGCTGATATCTAAAACAAATGCTACTGACTGTCCCCTATTTTCTCCTAATAAGGTGTAACCCAACATCACAAAAACTCTGCTGCCATCTTTGCGAATATATTCTTTTTCATAAGGCGTACAAGTTCCCCTCGCTTGTGCCTCAGCAATTCTCTTTTCATCTAAAGGCAAGTATTCTGGGGGAGTTAGTTCGATCCAATTAATTTTCCCTGCTGCTAAATCGGCACGAGTGTAACCAATAATATGCAAAAAGGCATCATTTGCATAACTAATTTCTCCATGCACGTCGCCGTATAAAATGCCGATCGCATCTGATTCAACAAAAAGTCTTAATCTAGCTTCGCTCTGACGCAGGGCATTTTCTGCCAGTTGGCGATCGCCATCTATTTTGTTTAAAAATACAGCATTGCGCCAAATCAAACTGACGTAAACTGCAACCAGCAATAACACTAACAGAGCGATCGCAAAAACTGGATCGTATAATTTGAGGCGATATCCTTGCAAAATTAACCAGCCCAAAATGAGCGGAATTGCGATCGCTCCAGGTATGAGACGACGCGCGACTATACCCCCATTTAACTCACTTGTCATTCTTGCCATCAGACCGCGATCGGGATGAGTAAATAGTATGCCCGCACTCAGCACCAGAAAAGTTATAGCTGTGGGCAAAGTCATTAATGTAGAGTAGACGATAAACCGATAAAAAACTTCTACCTGATAGATATATCCAATCAGAGCCAGTAAGGAAACCAAGGCTACAGCAAGACTCAAGGCTTGAGCAAAAAAGATGCGATCCCCCCCTGCCCCCCTTTTTAAGGGGGGTTGGGGGGATCGAAAAGCCAACAACCACAACGCCACGCCTAGCAACACAAAATTCAAAGCAGTATTATCTGCCATCCGGTTGGGATAATGCATGGCTGAAGACGTAGGCGCAGTTCGCAACAGTAACTCATCAATGCCCAAATTCCAACCAAATAGATATTGAACCAGAGTGAGTAAACCAATTAAGGCAACGATCGCGGCGCAGATTTTGGCAAATCGGGAGTCGGGAGTAGAAGATTTTGACTTTTGACTTCCCAAGTGCAAAGACACGCCAGCCAGAAGAAAAGCTACTGCTGTATTAGCTTTCATCGGTATTGTGCCTGGAATAAAGCTTTTGAAGATAGCAATGTCAAGTTTCCAGCCAATTAGGACAAGACAACCGACACCAATCGCGATCGCGCTAGCAACGCCCACTACCGATTTACTGCGACTTAAATGAGCCATGTGCTTCTGTCTCAGACTGAGAGCGATAGCCTACTGCGCCAAGCTCGAAGTATCATCTTGTTTCTTACTCCCACACTGACAGAAACACTAATTCGACTTAAATTTAACTTAAGGGAGATAGATACTCTGAATAAATCGCTCTTGAGATAGATATATTTAGTGAGTGGTGCGTGGTGCGTGGAAAGACCAATTACCAATTACCTTAAGATTGCAACTTGACTCAAAACACTCATCGGTCCCCATTCTTTTAAAATTTGCATTTGGCGATCGCTACGCACGAACATCGTGCCAGCAAACCCCAAGGAATTGATGGCAATAGATTCAAAGCTTTCTTGGGAACGGGGAATGAGTAGCATCCATTGGCGCGTTACCAGCAAGTTGTAAGCCCCGGCTTGGATGTTATTCAAACTAACGTCATGCTTTAGTCCCACCCTATCTAGCATTTGGTAGTAGTAATTGAGCGTCACTGTGGCAGCTAGTTGAGGGGATCTGATTTGGATTGGATCTAGCTGGACAAAAGCATGGGCAAAAGGCAAACTTGGTAAAACCTCAACTACACCGCGATTGGCAGTAATCAGCAAAGGTTCGAGCGGAATTGAGGGAAAATTGGCGGGAGTGAGTGGTAAGGGTACGATCTGCAAATGCTTGTGACGTTGACTAGCTCCTGCTGTTTTGCCACCGTTATAAAATGTCAATCCATCCAATTCTGCCAGACACACCCACATGGCAGTAAAATCGGCAAGAGTTAGTAAGGTTTCTTGCTCTTCAAAAGCACGGGTGATCAATAGTAGATGACAATCAACGACATTAAACTTATTTAACAGACAAACATGAGTATCGGAAATATCTGCTACATACAAGTTTTCGTCGTAAGGTAGGAAGGGATTAAAATCTTTCCCAGTCGTAGCAGTTTGACGCTCTTGTTTTTGCTTTGCCTCGTCTTTGCGATTGAGATTAGCGGCTGTTCTAACGAGGAAGCGTACGCCTTGCTGTTCTACAAACTGATATTCAGTAGGAATGGTAACTAAAGCCCCGCAATTTAGGGCGTGTTTGGTTGTCGCGATCGCCCGATCTAGCAGCGTACCAGGCTGTAGTAGTATAGTTCCCTGCGTGTTGGTGTCCTCGTGCATTGTTGAATCTTAGCTCGGCAGCGTCATCTTTATCTTCAAGTCTGATTCTCACCGATCTGCTGCACGATCGCGACTGGCAACCAATCTGATAACAATAAATTTAGAGAGTACAGACACTCTTCAGGAAAGGATGAAATTGATATTCCTGTCTGTTGAACCGCTTGTTGACGTGCGCGAGTATAGCTTTGTGCGAGTTGTTCGCCTGGATAATTTTTGAGACTGGGACTATCTTCAATCGCTAATTCGATTTGAGTTCGCGCATCTGTAATAGAATCAAGCCAACTATCCGAACGGCGTTGTGGTTGATATTGCCATTTCAGTAAATCTAAAAGCAAACGAGTCAATTGACTGGCGATCGCCCGTCGTTCGCTTTTGCTCAAGTCTTCAATCTCCTCAATTAAATGCTCTATATCAATTTCATCCCAACGGTGTTCTCTTAACAGTTGAGCTGTCTTTTGAATCCATAAGTTAAAGTCTGCTGTATAAGTTACACTCACGATTCGTTCTTCAATTTCTCGTCGTAGCTTTCTTCAATATGTACTCGATCGTAGCATTGTTACAAACAAACAATAGTTAATGCGATCGCCTCCCTTAGCTTTGTAGGAAGCGATCGCACCTGATTTAGTGCGGCTAGTAACGAAAAACTAGTAACGAAAAACTAGTAACGAAAAACTAGTTATGAAGAGTACCTAATATACTGAAAATAAGATGCATTCAGATCTAGCGAGCCAGGAGAAACTCCCTGCACAATGGCAATTAGATCTGGTGCGGCACTAGTATTGTTCGCTAATTGAGCGTAAATCCCCGTCCCTGATGGCAACCCATCAGGCGATGCACCTAAACTATAGGTAACGTCGGTGAGCAAAAATGAGGGACCAGAAATATCGTTGCGGCTAAGTGTAATTACATCTTCATTGGCATTGAAGTCAGTAATTAGAGCATAGCCATTATTCCTATCATAGAAATAGGAAACACCTCTGCCATCCCGTCCAGCGCCGCTACTATTGAGTTGGAATGTATCTTTTCCGGCTCCACCTATAAGAGTATCAATTTCATTTCCGCCACGACTGGCACTGCTAAAGAATTCTATTCCAAAACCAGCTGCACCATTAATGGTGTCATCTCCAGCGCCACCATTGACGACATCGTTACCAAACGAGCCTGCTAAATCATCGTTACCATCACCGCCGTATAAGCGATCGCTACCGTAATAGCCGTTGAGATCGTCATTACCTGCATCGCCATACAAGGTATCGTTACCGTAGCCTCCAAACAAGGTGTCATCGCCAGCACCGCCATACAATTTGTCATTACCAATTTCATTTGGGAAGAGATCGCCGTACAAGGTATCGTTACCGTTACCTCCATACAAGCGATCGTCGCCAGCATCACCATTCAAAAAGTCGTTTCCCTCGTCGCCGTATAAGGAGTCTTTACCCTCTCCACCTGCTAGGCGATCGTTACCCACTCCACCATAAAGAGAATCATTACCTTTATTGCCGCTAATAGAATCGTTTCCCGCCTTGCCATAAATCCTGTCGTTGCCGTCTGTACCAGTCAAGGTATTGTCTAAATCTGTGCCATAAATTACTGACATGATGTTAATTCCTCACTCAAAATAGTAACCAACAGCAAAAAATTAGTCTTAGTGGATCTCTGTTGCTAGCACAATCTTGTCATTCATAATCGGTAGAATGACTCAGCTTTGTTGGTTGTTTTCTCTGAGGAGAATACAAAATTAGAGGTAATTTTTCCCGAATCAACCAAATTAATTTACACATTCTTCATATGCAGCGATCGCCATCTTTACATATGAAAAATTTTTAAGATAAATATCTGTTTTTCATCAATTTGTGTCTAGATTACCTGCATTCACTTCCATTTTTATGTATAAAACAAAACCGCAAAATTTTATTTTACTGAAACTTTTGCTCCAACAATATTTAGTGTGCTAGTAAAAACTGGAAAGATATATTGTGTAAATTCAAGCAAAAGCTAGCTTATTAAAACATCAGCAAGTAAAATCGAAAAAACTAACTTGCTTTTGCCAACAAATATACTATTTCTATTAATTAACGTTTGGATAACCGTAAAACCCAACGCGATCGCAGGTCTACTTTGCCGAGCTATATTATCCTTCTCAACTACTTCTAAACTAGAAGCATAGCCTATTTTTATACCAGTATAGTAATATTGACTCAACCTGAAGCTCAATGTTTCCGTAGGATAGATAAAGATCGTTGACCTACAACTAAAAGACTATCCGTGGCTAATAAAGAAGAAACCGCCCGATCTCTGGCACAAACACCGCTATATCATCTCGCTTTGGAGTTGAAAGCAAGACTCACCAGCTTTGGCGGCTGGGAAATGCCCGTGCAGTTTGTTGGCATCGGACAAGAACACGCAGCTGTTAGGACAACAGCGGGAATGTTCGATATCTCCCATATGGGTAAATTTGTCTTGCGGGGAAAACAACTAGTCAGCCAACTGCAAAACCTAGTTCCTTCCGATTTGAGTCGGCTACAACCTGGAGAGGCACAATACACCGTGCTATTAAATCCCCAAGCGGGAATTATCGATGACATCATCTTTTACTACCAGGGGGAAGATAATGACATACAGCAGGGGATATTAATTGTCAATGCCGCAACCAGCCGTAAAGACAAAAATTGGTTATTGCAGCACCTCGATATGCAGCAAGTGGATTTGCAAGACCTCTCGCTCAAGAAAGTTTTGCTTGCCGTGCAAGGACCGCAAGCCGTAGCGCATTTACAAAACTTGGTAGAAGCAGATTTATCTCAAGTCAAAGCATTCGGGCATTTAGAAGCGACGATCTTGGGAGAACCGAGTTTTATGGCGCGGACTGGTTACACGGGCGAAGATGGATTTGAGGTCATGGTAGACCCAGAAGCAGGTGTAAAAGTGTGGCGATCGCTGGCTCAAGCAGGAGTAATACCCTGTGGATTAGGAGCGAGGGATACCCTACGGCTAGAAGCAGCTATGGCACTCTACGGACAGGATATTGATGACACGACCACGCCTTTAGAGGCGGGCTTAGGCTGGCTGGTTCACCTCGATACCAAAGGCGACTTTATCGGACGCGATATTTTGGTACAACAGAAAACCAACTCAGTTTCACGAAGATTAGTAGGATTGCAAATGCCAGGACGACACATTGCCCGTCACGGCTACCAAGTCTTATCTGAAGGTAAAATTGTCGGAGAAATTACCAGTGGAACTTTATCCCCTACCCTAGGCTATCCGATTGCCCTTGCTTACGTTCCTACATCCCTCAGCCAGCCAGGACAAACCTTAGATGTGGAAATTAGAGGTAAGACTTATCCGGCGGTAGTCGTGAAAAAACCCTTCTACCGCGCTAAAAATCGTCCTGTCAAGTGAGTAGTGAGTAGTGAGTAGTGAGTAGTGAAGAGTTGTTAGTTGTCAACTCTCCCTTGTCTCCCTTGTCCTGCCCAACTCCCGACTCCCTATTTTGCTACTAGGCGATCGCGTCTATAGTAAAGCATATTAAATAACGGTATATCCGCAATTTGGTTGAGGAATTGACATGGATTTGGAATATCCCAGCGACCTAAAGTATCTTGACTCGCACGAATACGTCCGCATGGATGGCGACATAGCTACCATTGGCATTTCGGCTTTTGCCGTCGATCAGTTAGGCGATATTGTATTTTTAGAATTGCCTGAAATTGGCGATAGCGTCACCAAGGGAGAAACCTTCGGTTCCGTCGAATCGGTCAAAGCAGTAGAAGATATGTACTCCGCCGTGACTGGTACGGTGATCGAACGCAATGAAACCGTGCTAGAGACACCAGAACAACTAGCAGACGACCCTTATGGCGAAGGCTGGTTGCTCAAAGTGCGCGTAGAAAATGCCAGCGAATTAGAGGATGCGCTCACCGCTGAGGAATATCGCGCCCAGGTAGAAGGAGGCTAGAAGAGAGCTGAGGAGCTGAGGAGGCGCTCGGTGGCTGAGGGGGAAAATATTGTTTACTCTTCACCACTCACCACTCACTACTCACTATATATTGCAGAATATTAATAAGTTACTACTGGAGAGCTATTTGTGGTAATAGACAGTCCTCGTATTCAAAGCGATCGGCAGCAAAAACCAGCAGGCAGTGAGTCGATTTCATTTCGACAAAGGCATATCGGTCCTCAAGCCGTTGATGTTGAGGCAATGCTAGAAGTATTAGGGCTACCGACCGTTGAGGCTCTGATCGACCGGACAGTGCCACAAGCGATTCGCCAACAGCGATCGCTCCAACTACCAGGCGATCGCACTGAGTATGCGGCTTTGGCACAATTAAAAGCGATCGCCTCAAAAAATCAGGTATTTCGGTCGTTTATCGGCATGGGATATTACGGCTGCATTACTCCACCAGTAATTCAGCGGAATATTCTAGAAAATCCAGGCTGGTACACGGCTTACACTCCCTACCAACCAGAAATTGCTCAGGGCAGACTAGAGGCGTTGCTGAATTTTCAAACGACAATTATTGACTTGACGGGTTTGGAAATTGCGAATGCTTCTTTGTTAGATGAAGGGACAGCCGCCGCTGAAGCCATGACCATGAGTTACGGTCTGTGTAAAACAAAGGCGAAAGCTTTCTTTGTCTCCCAGAACTGCCATCCGCAAACAATTCAGGTCGTGCAGACCCGTGCTAGACCGTTGGGAATTGATGTAATTGTGGGCGACCATCAATCTTTTAAGTTTGACGTGCCAGTATTTGGCGTGTTGTTGCAATACCCAGCTAGTGACGGCACAATTTACGATTATCGGGCATTTGTAGCGCAAGCCCATGCTGCGGGAGCATTGGTGACTGTCGCCGCCGACCCTTTGAGCTTGACTTTACTCGTTCCCCCTGGCGAGTGGGGCGCTGATATTGCGGTAGGTAGTACGCAGCGTTTTGGCGTACCGATGGGTTATGGCGGACCCCATGCAGCATATTTCGCTACTAAAGAAGAATTTAAGCGACAAGTCCCAGGCAGAATTGTCGGAGTTTCTAAAGATGTTCGCGGTAAAACAGCCTTACGCTTAGCACTACAAACCCGCGAACAACATATTCGTCGCGACAAAGCAACGAGTAACATCTGTACGGCACAGGTATTGCTGGCGGTGATGGCTTCAATGTATGCGGTGTATCACGGTTCCCAAGGATTGAAACAGATCGCGATCGCCATCCACAAATTCACGGCAATTTTGGCAGCAGGATTACAGCAGTTAGGCTATACCATCACTTCGGAGTCTTTCTTCGATACATTACGCATCAACCTGGGAAGCCATAGTTTAGAAAATATTTTGCAGGCTTGCCAAGCTCAGAAAATCAATTTACGAATATTTGACGATCGGACAGTAGGTATTTCCCTAGATGAAACAACCACAGTAGAAGACTTAACCGACCTACTCGAGATCTTTGCAGGCGGAGAAAATTTACCTTTCACCATTGAAGAATTAGCCTCTTCTTCCCGACTCCTGTACGGGCGGGTTTACCAAGAAACTTTGCCAATAACAGAGATTTTGGGTGAACCCGCCCCTACAAACCCTCTATCTCGCACCAGCGAATTTCTCACCCACCCTATTTTCAACCGCTATCATTCGGAAACGGAATTATTGCGTTACATCCATCGCTTGCAGTCAAAGGATCTGTCTTTGACAACATCGATGATTCCCTTGGGTTCCTGCACGATGAAACTGAATGCAACGGCAGAGATGATGCCTGTCACTTGGCAGGAATTTGGCAGTCTTCATCCGTTTGCCCCCTTGTCGCAAACCAGAGGATATCAAATTCTGTTCCAGCAGTTAGAGGAGTGGTTGGCGGAAATTACAGGTTTTGCGGCGGTTTCTCTCCAGCCCAACGCTGGTTCGCAGGGCGAGTATGCAGGTTTGCTGACGATTCGGCAATATCATGAAAGTCGTGGCGAACAACGCCATATTTGTTTGATTCCGCAATCTGCCCACGGTACGAATCCGGCTAGTGCGGTAATGGCAGGGATGAAAGTAGTGGCGATCGCCTGTGACGATCGAGGTAACGTCGATCTTGAGGACTTGCAAGCGAAAGCAGAAAAGCACAAAGACGAACTCGCCGCTTTAATGGTGACGTATCCTTCCACCCACGGCGTATTTGAGGAACAAATTAAAGACATTTGCGCGATCGTCCATGCCTACGGTGGGCAAGTCTATATGGATGGGGCAAATCTCAACGCCCAAGTGGGATTGTGTCGTCCTGGAGATATTGGGGCAGATGTCTGTCACCTCAACCTGCACAAAACTTTCTGTATTCCTCACGGTGGTGGTGGTCCTGGGATGGGACCGATTGGCGTAGCTGCCCACCTCGCCCCGTTCCTCCCCGATACCTCTCTTGCTCAAACTGACGCTAGCAATCCAAAATCCAAAATCCAAAATCCAAAATCGATTGGTGCTATCTCCGCCGCACCTTGGGGTAGTGCTAGCATCCTGACGATTTCGTGGATGTACATTGCCATGATGGGAGGTGAAGGATTGACAGAGGCGACTAAGGTGGCAATTCTTAACGCTAACTACATCGCCCGTAGATTAGAGCCATACTATCCCGTGTTGTATAAGGGTAAAGCTGGTTTTGTCGCCCACGAGTGTATTTTGGATTTGCGATCGCTCAAGAAGACTGCTGGAATCGAAGTCGAGGACATCGCCAAGCGTCTGATGGACTATGGCTTCCATGCCCCAACGATTTCTTGGCCCGTTGCAGGGACGATGATGGTAGAGCCTACAGAAAGCGAATCTAAGGAGGAATTAGATCGGTTTTGCGATGCCATGATCGCCATTCGACAGGAGATTGCCGAGATTGAAGCGGATAAAGCCGATCGGGAAGATAATCTTTTAAAAAACGCTCCCCATACTGCTGAAAGCCTGCTGGTGAGCGATTGGCAGCATTCCTACACCCGCGAACAAGCCGCTTATCCCGCCCCTTGGACGCGAGAACACAAGTTCTGGGTTGCCGTCGGACGCATCGATAGTGCCTTTGGCGATCGCAATTTTGTCTGTTCCTGCCAGCCGATGGAGGCTTATAGCTAGGAGTTGCTTATAGACTGTGCTATTGGGGGCACACGACCGTGCGTCCCCAATAGCTAATTCTGAGTTATCTCGTTATGCCTTCTACCATCCACTCCTCACCAGGTTTACACACTTCTAGATTGCTGCGACAGTTTCTAGAACGACACGCAGAACAGCAGTATGTCAGTCTGGGGGATTTGGTGGCAGAGTTAGGCGATCGCGCTTACGGTCCTTTGTTGGTAATATGCGCTTTACCAGAAGCATTACCCCTACCTGTGGCTGGTGTATCGGCGATCGTCGCCATTCCGTTGATGTTGGTTTCGGCTCAATTAAGTTTGGGGTTTGCTCGCCCCTACCTACCAAAATGGTTAGCCAAACGGCGTTGGAAACGACAAAATTTAGCCAAGGTAGTAGAAAAAGGGCTGCATTATCTAGCAAAAACTGAAAAATTCGTTCGTCCCCGTTGGGGTTTTATCACTTCACGGCTGGGACAGCAATTACTCGGACTGTTTATTTTACTTTTAGCAGTCATTATTGCTTTGCCGATTCCACTGGGCAATATACTACCCGCGATCGCGATCGTGGTTATTAGTTTAGGTATGAGTGAAGGTGATGGGTTGCTGGTGGTTGTAGGAGTTGTAGCAGCTAGTATAATTCTTGCAGTTATGGTTAGCGCGATCGGTTTTGTGGCTGCTGGTTTTGGGAATTTCTTTCAGCAACTCCGACAGCGATTGAATTTTTAGCTCAATGTGACAAGGCATAAGGGAACGTTAATGGCAGAGAAAGCTGATGCACTCAAAATTACCAGACGCGATGAAGACTACTCCCGCTGGTATCTGGACATTGTAGATCGAGCTAAGCTAGCGGAAGACTCCGGAATTCGCGGTTGCATGATCATTAGACCGGAAGGATTTGCAATTTGGGAAAAAATGCAGCAAACCCTAGACGGAATGTTTAAAGACACCGGACATACGAATGCTTACTTTCCGGTATTTATTCCCGTCAGCTACTTTTCTAAAGAAGCCGAACACGTTTCTGGCTTTGCCAAAGAATGCGCTGTCGTCACCCATCATCGACTGAAATTAACTGATGCGGGAGAAATTACTGTAGATCCCGAAGCGGAACTATCAGAGCCACTTGTAGTTAGACCGACTAGCGAAACTATCATTTGGTCAGCTTATCGTAATTGGATTCAAAGTTATCGCGATTTACCGATTTTATTGAATCAATGGGCAAATATTTGTCGTTGGGAGCTGAGAACTAGACCTTTTCTACGCACGACAGAGTTTCTTTGGCAAGAAGGACACACAGCTCATGCAACTTTTGATGAAGCTGAAGCTGAATCCAGACAAATGTTGGAAATTTACAAAACTTTTGTGGAACAGTATTTAGCCATTCCAGTATTTGCCGGACGCAAGACAGAGAATGAAAAGTTTCCTGGGGCAGTACATACTTATACGATTGAAACCATGACGCAAGATAAACGCGCCATTCAAGTAGGAACTAGCCACAATTTGGGAACGACTTTTTCTAAAGCTTTTGATGTCAAGTACTTATCTGCTGAAGGGACGCAAGAGTATCCATTTGCTACGAGTTGGGGTATTACAACCCGCATGATCGGTACTCTAATTATGGTTCACTCCGACGATCGCGGTTTTGTCTGTCCGCCGCGTATTGCGCCTTTACAGGTAGTTGGCGTACCTATTTATCGTAAAGATGCTGAAAAAGAGCAGGTATTAACTCGATTTACTCAGTTACAAGAACAGTTTAAAGCAACAAAAGCCTTCTCATTTAAAGTCGATACGCGGGATAATTTAAGTCCTGGTTTTAAGTTTAACGATTGGGAATTAAAAGGCATTCCTTTACGTTTAGAGATGGGGCCAAGAGACTTGGCAAACGGTACTGCTGTGTTAGTTCGTCGCGATACTGGCGAAAAAATTAATGTGGCTCAAAGCGACTTGGAATCGCAAATTAAATCTTTATTAGAAGATATCCAAGCTAACTTGTTTAAGCGGGCGCAAGAATTTCAGCAGCAAAATTTGCATTTTGTAGATACCTACACTGAGTTCCAGCAGCAAATTGAGGAAAAGGCTGGTTTTTACGTTGCTTACTTTGATGGTGATTCCGACGACGAAGAAAAGATCAAAGAAGAAACCAAAGCAACAGGACGCTGCATTCCTTTCGATCTACAACAAGGCACGGGGAAATGTTTTTATACAGGTAGACAGACAGATCGGCGAGTTATTTTTGCTAGAGCTTATTAGGGGGAGTGGTGAATGGGGAGTAGGGAGTAGGGAAAGAAAGAGGGACAAGGGGATAAGAGAGTTGCTCTTGAGCTGGGGAGAATTCACAATTCACAATACTCCTTCGGGGAAGCAAGCTACACAATTCACAATTAAATGACTCACCACTCACCACTCCCTACTCCCTACTCCCTCATCTTACGGGCAGCTGCTAGAAGCAATCTTTGTTCGGCACGGGCGATCGCACTATAAGTCTGTTCGACTGCATTCGGTTCGACGGAAATCGAAGTAATTCCCCACTGAATTAGAGAGTCGATAATTTCAGGGTAGAGGACGGGCGCTTGACCGCAGATCGAGCAAGGGATGTTAGCTTGCTGCGCCATTTGAATAATTTGGGCGATCGCTTGCATGACGACTGGGTGACGCTCGTTCAAGGTGGTAGCTAACTCGCCGCGATCGCGGTCTACTCCTAATAACAACTGTGTCAAATCGTTCGTACCAATGGATACTCCTTGCACTCCTGCTCGGACGTACTGCGGTAACAAAAATAATACAGAAGGCACTTCTGCCATCATCCACAGTTGAAATTGAGGTACATTGGTTAAACCTGCTTGCTCGACGCGCTGACGGCAAAAAGTAAACTCCTCGACAGTGCGAACAAACGGTAAGAGCAGGTGAATATTGGTATAACCGGACTGCTGTACCGCAGCTAATGCCTCTAGTTCTAAGTCAAAAACTTTTGGATCTTTGACATAATTCAGCGTACCGCGCTGCCCCAAGACAGGATTACGGCTGCTAGGGGCAATAGAATCGATCGCCATGCCCGTATGGAGCGATTGAAATTCCGGCGATCGCCAATCTAAAGAGCGATACAATACAGGTCTGGGAGCAAAAGCATTGACAAATTGACTAATTTGTGAACTCCACAAATCTAATAATTCAGCCTGTCTTCCCTGCTGCAACCACACTCTGGGGTGCTGTCCTTCTAAGACGTTTAGTATCATCAATTCCGAGCGCAACAACCCCACACCGTCAACGGGTAAATTCTTCACACGAGGAATTAGACTCGGCTGGCTCAGGTTGAGCATGAGTTGAGTGGCTATGGAAGGAGCTAGGGAATTGGTAATAGGTAATGGGTAATGGGTAATGGGTAATGGGTAATCGGTTGATGATTGTTGATTGATGGTAGCTGGCGCTACACTTTGTGAAGACAATGCTTTCTCCTCTGCTCCTCTGCTCCTCTGCTCTCTGCTCCCTTGCCTCCACACTTCGCCGCGATCGCCATTTAATCGCAAAAATTCTCCGGTTTGGAACGATGCTGTAGCGCGCACGACGTTGACGACGGCGGGAATACCTAATTCTCTGGCAAGAATGGCGCTATGAGAAGTCAATCCTCCTTGTTCGGTGATGATTCCCGCTGCTTGTTGCAATAAGGGCAGCCAGTCAGGGGCGATCGCTGTGGCAACTAAAATTGCTCCTGTTGGTATACTGTTAGGTCGCACGCCTTTGGCAATGACATAAGCAGGAGCAACAACCTCTCCCCTCGCCGCTGCTATGCCTGAAATACAGGCGGAATTTTCTCCTGGCTTCTGATGCCTAACTCCTGGTTCCTGAGTTTTAAAGGTATTCACTTGGGTAACGTAGAGTTGAGGTTCTGCATCATTTTCTGTTTGAGCAAACGTCCATTCTAGAGCAAATGCTGCACCCAAATCTGTTTTCAGTTGTTGTGTCAGTTGAATCAGTTGTTGAAAAGACTCGTCACTGAGGGCATACTGTTGTTGTTGCGCTTCGCCTAACAAGTATGTCTGCAAGCAAGCAGCGACAGATGATGGTAGAAGTGAAGTAGCGCAGAGAGTCAAATCTGGAAGAAAGGGCATATTTCCCACTCCATAAGCCAGAATTTTGTTACCTAAGTGCGATCGCGCTATATCCGTTTGGGATGGAATGAAGTAGCGATCGGGTAACACTTCTCCACGGGCGATCGCTAGACTTAAACCCCAAGTGGCGCTAATTTCAATTTCCGATTGGTTGCAAGTCAAGGTTCCTGAGACGATCGCATTTTGTAAGGGTTGTACCAAGACGGCTAGATGAATTTGCCGCCATTCAATTCCGTGACGCTGCCAATATAAAAGACTTCTAGCGCGAAATAACTGCTTCCAAGTCTGCTTGAGAGCAAGAGCGATCGCTTCCGGTTCGGAACAACAAATTTGCGCTTCTAACAACCCAGAGAAATTGAGACTTTGGGTTGCTGCAGTTTTTAGGATTAAACAAGGGTGAAAAATTAGTGCCGATGCTTGCCACGATCGCGTGACTTCAACTAGCGATCGCCACCACTCTTCTGGTAAAGGTGCGGCAAGAATTTCTTGCTGCAAGCACTGAGCTACTTGTTGGAGTTGTTGATAGTCATCGACGTTAATTTTTAAGGAAGATTCTGGCAGATCGACAATTAATGAATCGGGCGAATTCAACTGTGCGAGAAATTCCCACAAAGCTTGAGCGGGAACGACACAACTCGGTACTGCTGGATAGCCCCATGTAGCCATGCGACTTAGATGGAATGCCTTTTCTCCTACCTGTAGGCGTTCCGTAGCTGAAATTTGCTCCAGTAAGTATAGGTTGTTCAATAATTTTCTCTCGTCAGTTATCAGTTATCAGTTACCATTCCCTACTCCCTTCTCCCTTCTTACTTGTTTATTTCAACAGTTTTTTGGGAAAACTAGGTCAAGCATAGCTTGGAATCAACAGTTCTGTCGTCTATGCAAGTTTATTTGAACGCTAAGTTAAGAGGAATAGTCTCTATGCTAGTAAAAGCCCAACAGTATCGATTAGTTACAAGAAGTGATTTTGATGGTCTTGTATGTGCTGTTTTACTAAAAAGTTTAGATTTAATTAATCAGATTAAGTTCGTCCATCCGAAAGATATGCAGGATGGTAAAGTTGAAATTACCAATAATGATATTACTACAAATCTCCCTTATGTTGAAGGTGCATATTTAGCTTTCGACCATCATTTTAGCGAAATGCTGAGAAATCGCGATCGCCACTCCTCTCACGTTATCGATCCTGATGCTCCTTCTGCTGCCAGAGTTGTTTACGATTATTTTGGTGGAGTAGATAAATTTCCGTATATTTCTCAGGAAATGATGGCAGCAGTTGACCAAGCGGACTCGGCGCAATTTACTTTAGAGGAAGTCTTAAATCCTCAAGGTTGGGTACTGCTGAATTTTTTGATGGATGCCAGAACGGGATTGGGTAGATTTAGAAATTTTACAATTTCTAATTACGATTTGATGATGAATTTGATTGATGCTTGTAAGGATAGCGCGATCGAAGATATCTTAAATCTACCAGACGTGAAAGAAAGGGTAGATGTTTATCGCGAACACGAATCTAAGTTTAAAGCACAAATTAAAAAGTGTGCGACTGTTTGCGATAAAACAGTTGTATTAGATCTGAGGCAAGAAGAGACAATTTACGCGGGAAACCGATTTATGATTTACGCTTTATATCCTGAGTGCAATGTCTCAATTCACGTAATGTGGGGTTTGAAGCAGCAAAATACAGTTTTTGCAGTGGGTAAATCGATTTTCGATCGCAGTTCTCAAGCCAATATTGGCGAGCTGATGTTAAAGTATGGTGGTGGCGGTCATGCTAATGCTGGAACTTGCCAAGTCGCGCATGAGTTAGTTGATGAGACGTTAAATGCAATTGTTACCCAAATTAACGCCAACGGGTAATTATAGTTTTGTTTTATTGGTTTGAATGCCATATTATTGTAGGGGCGGGTTCACCAAAAGACTTCGTTATTAACTAAATATCTCGGTAAACCCGCCCTCCGGCTTTGTGGAAATTGACTAATCAAATTTGTGGAAATTACTGAAACCTGGTAGGGCGGGTTTATTGAGATCCTTGTGAGCAGATAAAGATTATTGGTGAACCCGTCCCTACATCCTATTTATTTAATTTCATCGACAAACCAATCCGTTTTCTTGGTACGTCAATTTCTAATACACGCACCTTGACAATTTGTCCCACCTTGACAATTTTTTTCGGATCGTCTACAAAGCGATCGGCTAGTTGGGAAATATGAATTAAACCATCTTGATGTACGCCAATATCTACAAATGCACCAAAATTGGCTACGTTAGTGACAATTCCTTCTAATTCCATTCCCGATTTGAGATCGGTAATTTCTTTAATATCCTCTCTAAATGTGGCATATTTAAATTCAGCTCTAGGATCTCTGCCTGGTTTTTCTAATTCGCTGATAATATCTCGTAGAGTTGGTTCTCCTACAGTTTCAGTAACGTATTTTTTTAGATTTGCACCTTTCACTTTAGTGGCAACTTGAGAAATTTGAGTTATTGGCACGTTTAAGTCAGTCGCGATCGCCCTTACAATTGTATAACTTTCAGGATGCACGGCTGTATTATCTAATGGGTTTTCCCCACCTCGAATTCGCAAGAAACCCGCAGATTGCTCGAAGGCTTTTGGTCCTAATTTTGCCACTTTCAGTAATTGGCGGCGATTTTTGAACGCACCATTTTCATTGCGATAGGCAACAATATTATTGGCAATTGTCGGTGTAATTCCAGATACGTAACTCAATAATTCTGACGAAGCAGTATTGAGATCTACACCTACGTAGTTTACGCAACTTTCTACAGTTTCTTCTAGCTTTTGCTTCAAAAGTTTTTGGTCTACATCATGTTGATATTGTCCCACACCAATCGATTTGGGATCGATTTTTACCAGTTCTGCCAGCGGATCTTGCAAGCGTCTGCCGATACTAATTGCCCCGCGTACTGTAACATCAAGTTCGGGAAATTCTGCGATTGCAACTTGACTGGCGGAATAAATCGATGCTCCCGATTCATTCACCATCACCTTAATTGGTTTGCGTTCTACCGTCTGCAAAACTTCCGTAATAAACTCATCCGTTTCCCGTCCTGCCGTACCGTTACCGATTGCAATTAACTCAATTTGGTATTTTTCCAGCAGTTGTTTAATCGTTTGCACGGCTTGCGATCGCGCTGCTGCTGATTGGTGAGGAAAAATTGCTTGGTATGCCAAAAACTGCCCTGTTTGGGAAAGTACGGCTACCTTACATCCCGTCCGAAACCCAGGATCGATCGCTAGTGTCGGACGCATTCCGGCAGGGCTGGATAGTAATAAATCGCGTAAATTTGCCTCAAAGGTTTTAATTGATTCCACATCGGCAAAGCTTTTTTTCTCGGCACGAACGGCACTAATTAATGACTCTTTCATCAATCGCGTCCACCCATCTTTGAGCAAGTCGTGGTAAAATTTTCTCAAACTGGGGTTTTTCGTGCGAATTTCTTGCGACTCCAGATAGGATAAGATTACCCCATCATCAAAACTAAGATCGAAATCTAAGATTCCTTCCGCTTCACCGCGATACAGTGCGAGTAAATTGTGCGGTGCAATATTTTTAACTGGAATTTGATAGTTGCGGTACATCTCGAATTTTGTCGTACCTTCAGGGTAGTCGTCTTTTACCCGCGAGACAAACACCCCTTCGTTGAGGAGATATTCGCGGATATAAGCGCGTAGTTCGGCTTTTTCGGCGATTTCCTCTGCCAAGAGATCGGCAGCACCTTTGAGTGCTTCCTCAGCTGTCTTGACTCCTTTTTCTTCCGAAATATATTTTGCCGCTTCTGTTTCTAAAGGTACGATTGGGGCATTTTTGACATTGAGAGATTTTATCCACTCGGCGAGTGGTTCCAATCCCTTTTCTCGCGCTGCCGTAGCGCGGGTGCGGCGCTTGGGGCGATAAGGGAGGTATAAATCTTCTAATTCGGTTTTCTGCAAGCAGGCGGTTATTTTTGCCTCTAACTCATTTGTGAGTTTACCTTGAGAGGCGATCGCATTGAGAATCGCTGCTTTTCTTTCTTCTAGTTCTGTCAGGTAGGCGTGTCTGTCTGCTAGTTCCCGCAATTGGGTTTCGTTCATTTCTCCCGTGCGTTCTTTACGGTAACGAGCGATAAATGGGACTGTCGCACCCTCCGCCATTAGTTCTAGAGCGTTTTGCACCTGGAAGGGTTTGAGTGTTAGTTCTTGAGCCAGTAGTTGGGGAATGTTTACCATCGAGTCAGTCAATTTAACCAGTCACTCTTAAAGGTAATATGCCACATGATGCAAAAATGCAACGGTGAGGGCGATTAGAAATCGCAGCTACACGAGGCTTTACCCGCCTACGTGGGTTGGTAGTCATCTTGAGTCTGCGCTCGTCAGACTTTGTTTGTGTAGTCGCGAATTTTATTCGCTTTTTTATCCCCAATCCCGCTTAGAGCTTAACCGAGAAGTATTGGATCGCCAGTGAGGAAGTTTTGACAAAATCTTGTTTGTCAATTGTGTAATCCAAAATACTTCTTGTAAAGAGGGAAGAATTTTCTTAATGTTTTCTTTGAGATTGGTAATTGTTCAAAGGAGACAGGAGACAGAAGACAGAAGACAGGAGTACCCATGCACGCAACTAATGTCGGCGAGGACACCTCGCCGCCCGTTGCTTATAAATGCATGGGATTGAAATATTGACTTATGATGTCTCGTACTACCTGCAAGGGCATAATTCTTTGTATTAAAGTTAAGCTTTAAACCCTTTAGCTTAAGTTTGGATAACAGAAGACTCGCCCGATTACTAGCCAAACTGGTCTCCTGTCTCCTGTCTTCTGTCTTCTTTTCGGTAATTGGTAGTTGATAATTGGTTGAAAACTTCTCCCTCAGCTCCCTGGGCTTCCTCAGCCGCCTCAGCTCTCTCACCCTGCTCTCTATTTATGATTTAATGTCAAGATATCTATTGATACGTGCTAAGTCTTTTGGTACGTGCCGAACCATCTAGTAAAATTCTACTCGTTTGATTCACACTGGGCTTGTAGTGGTGACATGCCCGCGACGCTCTGTCAAAAACCTAATTGCAGGCGATCGCGCCACAAATCACAGATTAATATCTATGATTTTTTATTTATGATTTTTACGGAGCGGATGATTAGTTCATTATCGCTTTCGTTGTCTGAAATTTTCGTGTGAGGAGATGCGGTGAAACAACAGCATTTATTTCTAGTGCGTAACTTCTGTTCGAGCCTAGCTGTAACGCTTTTAGCAACCGAGCTAATCAAGGCTGAACCAGCACCAGCGATCGCGAGTGAAACTTCGGCTATAAATAGCGCGATCGCAGTAAAATCTAAAACCAGCAAAACTCAGCCAATTAGAGCTACCAAACAAGCTTACCTACAAGCAAGCGCCTCGTTTCGTCATTTCCAAGCTTCAGTGCTGCTGTCAAAGTCAAAAGTCAAAAGCCAAAAGTCAAAAATAATTCCGACTTCTGACTTTCCTAGCCCCTTCCTAGTGGCACAACAGCCAACAACCAAACCCGCACCAGCTCAGCCTGCAAAACCAGCAACACCACCTAATAATGCTCAGCCAAACAATCGCACAGCTCCATTACCCAACTATCTCAATCCCAACGCTAATCCTCTACGATTTCCGACGAAACCAGAGGAAGTAGAGGTAGTAGGCGCTCAGCCGATCACCCTGCAACAAGCTTTAGCGATCGCACAGCGTAACAGTACGGAGTTGCAAACAGCAAGATTAACCGTACAACGGAGTCAGGCACAACTGCGACAGGCTCTTGCAGCGCGGTATCCTAGCTTGAATCTGGGTGCTGGAGTGACGAATCAGGGTCTATATCTTTTCAGCGATGAGCCTGAGCCTTTTTTTGGCGAAGAGACTGATAATAATAACACTAGCGCGAGCGGCAACTTGTCGCTGAGCTACGATCTGTTTACTTCTGGTTTACGTCCAGCCAATATCCGCGCTGCTGAAGAACAGTTGCGTTTCCAGCAGTTAGATTTGGAACGGACGCAAGAGGATCTGCGCCTCAACGTTGCTAACGATTACTACGAATTGCAACGCGCTGACGAGAACGTAAGGATTCAACGATCTTCCGTCAATAATGCCCAGGCAAGTTTGCGCGATGCCCAAGCCTTAGAACAAGCTGGGGTAGGGACTCGTTTTGCCGTCCTCCAAGCTCAAGTGCAGTTAGCGCAAGCAACCCAAAGGTTAACTGATGCTTTGAGCCAGCAGCGAATTGCCCGTCGTCAAATTGCAACGCGGATCAATTTAAACGAGTCCATTGTAGTTACGGCTGCCGATCCGGTAGCAGTTGCCGGATTATGGAACTTTTCTCTAGAAGATAGTATTGTCTTAGCATTTAGAAACCGTGCCGAGCTAGAACAGCAGCTAGCACAGCGTAATGTTAGCGAACAACAGCGACGTGCGGCTCTGGCTCGATTAGGACCGCAAATTAGTCTCGCTGCCCGCTATAATCTCAGCGATTCATTCGATGACGGCACTAACTTTCAAGATTCTTATTCTTTGGGAGGAAATTTAAACTTAAGTTTATTTGATGGTGGAGAGGCAAGAGCTAGAGCTAGGCAAGCGGAAGCCGATACAGCGATCGCCGAAACCAATTTTGCCGGACAGCGCAACCAAATTCGTTTTGAGGTAGAAGAAGCTTTCTCTCAGTTGCAGTCTAACTTGGAAAACATTCAAACGACATCTGTGGCTTTGGAACAATCTAGGGAAGCACTGCGATTGGCACGCTTGAGATTTCAAGCAGGCGTGGGAACCCAAACAGAAGTAATTGATGCGGAAGATGACTTGACTCAAGCAGAAGGCGCTAGGGTCGATGCCATTTTGAACTACAACCGTGCCTTAGCTCAGATCCAACGAGCGATTAGCTCCGGTCAACAGCGTTAGTTAGGGAGTGGGGAGTGGGGAATGGGGAATGGCTTAATTGTGACTTGTGACTTGTGACTTGTCTCCCTCAGCTCTCTTAACCCCACTCCCTCATTTTCCCTCTCCAGGCAAAGATTGCGGGGTAGATAAAATAAACTTTTCTGGGTTTCTCAGGAAGGAATCGCAATTTTTATCCAGGGCAACGCAAATGTTACCTAAAGCCAGCTGATATTCTTCGATGTTGCCTTGCTTGAGAAACAGTTTGGCGGCTGTTTGTAAATCTTCTACAGCTTCGCGATCGCTCTTACCGCTATATTGAGCCAGCTCGTAGCGGACAATTCCCCGCTTCAGGTAAGCTTCTGCTTCTTGTGAATCGATGGCGAGGGCGCGGTTGAAATCTCCAATTGCAGCTCTGTAGCCCGTATTCAAGTCCCCTTTGTACTGTGCCAGTTTGTAGTGAACGATGCCGCGTTTGACAAATGCTTTAGCAGCGCGAGGGTTGAGACGCAAAGAGCGATCGAAATCTTGAATGGCTTGCTGGTAATCTTTTTCTGGGTTTTTACTATACTGGGCGATCTCGTAACGTACCATGCCGCGACTGAGGTATGCTTCCGCCTGGTTGGGTTTGAGTCCCAACGTGCGATTAAAGTCTTCGATCGCTCGGCGATAGGTGCGATCGGGATCGCCGCTATGTTGGGCGATTTCGTAGAGGGCGTTGCCTCGGTTGAGATAGACTTGGGCATCTTTAGGATTGATCCGCAAGGCGCGATCGTAGTTGTCGATCGCGCCTTCGTAATCTCCTACTTTGTAGTAAGCATCGCCCTGCTTGTAATAAGCAACAAAACCATCGCCGCTTTTTGCCGCGACCTTGCTATCATTCGGTGGTTCAGGTATGGAGCTAACGCTAAAGCGACTGTCAAAGGGCAGTTGCACGTCACTTAACACCTGCATAATCAGGATCAAGCTGACAGCCCCCAGACTGAACGCTCCCATCATCATCAAGTTAAACTTTTTGCGGCTCAGCCTTCTATTGCTTCTCGGCAGCGTTAAAAATAATGGTGCGTGTTTGCTGAGAGTGGCAGATGAATAATAAGCGGCGCGATCGCTAGCTCGATATTGTCGATATACAGGAGGACGCTTAGGTGGTAAAGGCTGGAGGTGTTTTTTCTGTCTAACTGCTTCTATGGATGGAAACGGGTCACGTCCGCCTAGTTTTGCCGTCCGTTCGCACCAGGGGCAGCTTTGCAGGTGATTGCTATAGCGATGCTGATTGTTGGCGCTACAGGTAGTCAAAGCGTTTTCTGCTTCTTTCAGCGCCGCTTGCCAGGTTTGAGCGTTGGGACGTAGATGCGGTTGAGAGTGACCTGCTTCAAAACATTTGACAAACAACTGTCTCAAGTTAGGATGTAGGATCTCCCAGTTGGGGGCAATTGGCGTAGGTTTGTACGGTACTGGCTTGCTGCCATAGGTGAAATGCCCAGATGCTATTCGTGCTGCATAGGCTGGAGGATCGCCGCTACCCTGATAAATTCCTGAAAAGGGATGAGTTCCTTCCATCAGAAGTTGAAAAATTAGCACCGCTAGCCCAAATAAGTCGTGTTCTGGGGCGCGATCGATCTGTCCGAAATTTTTTCCTTGCAGTTCTGGTGGGGTAAACTCTGGCTTGCCGACACCACAGCGATAAATTGCTGCCGTTTGCAGGTCGCGGACTTGAAACGAATCCGTATCTACCAGGGTGACTAAGGCAGTATCGCTGACCAAGATGTTAGATTCGTTCACATCTCCGACGCAGTATCCCCGTGCGTGTAACGCCCCCACAGCAGCGGCAATATTACGGGCAGTGCGCTGGAGATAGAGGTAGTTAAAAAACGGGCATTTTTGCCGTCGCGTCTTAGGATTGTAAAAATCTAGCAGGGAATGCATCCCTTTAACGCGCGGCATCAGAAAGCCGACGACCCGATTGCTGCCATCAGTTGACATCAGCAACTCTTCGGGCCAAGCGATCGAGATGTGTCCTTGCCCTGCCATCGGGTTATCTGGCGGGTTGGCAAGCATTGCCGTCAACTTGGATGCCTGAATCTCTCTGGGCTTGTGATAAACCTTTGCTACTAGCGTCTCGTTCTGCGGTACAGTAAAGACACGAGCTTCTCCCCCATGTCCGAGGCTAGAGTTGGGGTCCAACGTGATAATTTGATTGTTGGAGCTTCGTTGCAACCGCATAGCAAAATCAACTCACAAGCGTCGCCAATAATAAAGTCAAGTCGTCATCCGTCCGTTCCGTAATTCTAGGCGATCGCAAAAACGCCGCCAACTGCTCTTTTGCTTCCTGCTCGTCTTCTACACCTGCCATAAATTGAAATAGGGGCGAGAAGAATGGTTTATACGGTGAGCCATCACCCATATTCACGGCAAGCATTTGCAGCCCGTCCGAGAACACGGCAATATTTGTCGTCGTTCCCCGCCAGACATTGACCTGGATTGTATCCAGGGCTTGAGGGGAAACTAGAAAAGTTGTTTCATTAATATATTCTCCCTTTTGAGAAGCAGTCAGGGCAAAAATCTGACCGTCGCGATCGCTCGCTACTGCCAAGCCATCACCCACCTGCACGGCTGCTACTAATTCTGGGGTAGCCACTGCTAAAATCAACGTTGTGGCTAACTCCCGCGCCTGCCGATTGCAGACGGCTGCTTCTGCTTCTACTGCTGCCTTTGCCGCTGTCAAAGCTTGAGTCAGAAGTCGCTGCCATTCGCGATCGTCATCAATTAAATGCAATCTAGAGCCTTCGGCGCAGAGCGTCTCTACTGCTGTTTGCGCTGCCACAATCGCCCCAACTTTCCCTAAAGCGGCACTTCCTGCTCCGTCAGCTACCGCTGCAACCAAGACTCCTGTAGGTAATTTTTCCCAATGATGCGCGTCTTGACAAAGTTGCCCGACTTTTTCATGACTCGTACCTCGAACTGAGGCAGATGCAACTCGCCATTGCCGTGTTTGTGAAGGAGCATTCAGCTGTTCTGTCGCATATAGCTCATCTTGGGCATCGTTACGCATTCATCGTTATTCCTTACTGATACCTAGCCTATCTTAAGTAGATGGTAAATCGGGGCGATCGCCTCGCTCGATAATCCTCCTCTGGTATACGGTAATGTGTACGGTTCCGTCAATTTACTTATTTATCTCTTTATATTTTTATTATGTCTCGAGTAATCATTGGGGAGTGAGTAGTGAGTGGTCGCTGATAACTGGTCACTGGTCACTGATAACTGATAACTGTTCAAGTGGCTCCCCACCCCACGGGGGGTAGTGCTACTTGTTCGTCAAGGCGAGAGTGGGATACGGCTGTGATACTAGCGGATAACCAGAGAAACATTTCGGTGAATCTCAGTCCATTAAGTCTCAGTGGCGTGCGGACGGATATATATTTAAGCCGATCCAGATTAGCATTTTCCACTCCTACAGAAAAAAAGGCTACGCGCTTCTCTGCTTCATCTGTCTCAATCCGTTGCCGCACTTGCTCGATTAATTGTTCTGATTCTCCTTGAGGTTCTCCATCCGTAATTAAAAATATCCAAGGGCGGTAATATGCTACTCCGTGAGCGCGGTATGCAGCCTTGCGTGACTGGATCATGTCTAAAGCGCGGTGAATTCCCGTTCCCATACAGGTTAAGCCTTGAGCTGTCAGCACTGGTAGCTCGAGTTCGTCGGGAGTGACAAAATCTTGCACGACTCTAACATCGCTGTCGAAAACCACGATCGCGACCTCAACCCGCCGAGCCGCAAGGGAGTTTTGCAACAAGTCTGTTTGCAATGCCCGCAGCCCTTCATTTAAAGCATCTATTGGCGCTCCCTGCATCGAACCTGAAGTATCTAGAAGTAACACGCAAGGACATCGCGGTTCTGGATTTTCAGCAAATTCTACTGCTTCATCAAGTCTTAATTGGTCAGGCATACTTAACAATTTAGGTGGGAGATCGGCTACTTGACATAAGTAGTAGCTTTTACTCACTGGTGGACTCAGTAGACAGGCTGCTGATGGTACTGACAACAATTCATCTATGATAGTTCAGCTTTGACTGGGAAGTGAGTACTAAGAGGCAAGAAACAAGACGTGACAGATAACTGGTGATAGATAACTGGTGGCAGGTAACAGGTAATGTACCAATAGCTAAAAACTGTAAACTGGATGGTTAATTTTTATAGATTGCGCTATAGTCAATAGAAATTGTTTGCTGTGCCGTCGATTTTTCAAGATTTGCAGGGGTTATAGCAGTGTTAAGAGTAGATACAGCTTACAATATGATTAAATAAACTTACTAAATTATCTTGATACTCTTCTCTCAGTTGATTCAGGTAGAAACACTCCAATCGCCCAAAATTCAGACTTTACTGAATAGATTTGGTCAATATAAATCTTCGATCGCTTGGAAAAAGGTTTAAGTGCTAAATGGCTAGCTGTGGAACCTTTCAAAAATTAAGTCCGCTGAGTTTGTTGGCGCATTTATCTAGTTGTTATGACAGTGCCTTGTTAAAGGTGACGAGCGGTGCTGTTACATGGTCGATCTATCTTGAAGAAGGGAAGATTATTTATGCTTCTCATTCGGTTGCTGCCTTCGATCGCCTCGATTGTCATTTGCATCGTCTCAGCCACAAAGTCCCCACTCTAACGAGCGAAACTAGAGCGCAACTGAGTTTGATTTTTGAAACTGAAGCAGAACAGCAGTCAGATGCAAATCCTGAGTATCAAGCAATTAGCTGGTTAGTTAACCATCAGTACATAAATGCCGAGCGAGCCGCAGAGTTAGTAGCAGAATTAGTAGGGGAAACAATCGAATCATTTTTATTAGTCAAGTCAGGGCAGTATGACTTTAGCAGTAACTCAAATCTAGAACAGATTTTTTGTCGGCTCGAACTGCAACCAATTGTCGATCTATGCCAACAACGCCTGCAAAAGTGGTATGCTCTAGCACCAGAAATTTTTTCACCCTATCAGCGGCTTTATTTTTCTAACCGACACAAATTAGAACAGCAAATTCCGCCAGAGATTCAACAGAAATTCAGTACGATTCTCAAAGGTTTTAGTTTTCGCCATCTAGCGATTCTCTTAAACCAAGACGAACTCGAATTGGCGCAGAATTTACATCAATATATTGCGGCGGGAACGATTGTATTGCAAGCTCCTTACTCGCCATTTGACCAGTTACCGAGAACGTTTGAACAGACTGCATCGCCAACGTCAACACCAATTGTCATACCAGAAAGAGTCCCGTTACCATTAGATAATATCCGCGATCGCCACATTAGCGATCGTCGTCTGGCTACAAATCCACCAGCATTCGAGCGCGAACCAGCCAAAGAAATACAATCCCAAGAGTCGCTTCACACAACAAGAGATAATTCTGCCTCTATACAGCCCTCGCAGCCACTCTCAAAGCCAGTTTCAGATCCAGTTAAGTATAGCTCCCAACCGCTAGTTAACTTCTCAACGGCTCAGACGACACCTCCAGATGCTCCTGTAAACTCAGTTGCTCCTACCTCCCCACCATCTGTCATACCTGACGTTCCCGCTGTTAAAAGCAAGTATAAAATTGTCTGCGTCGATGATAGTCCGGCAATGTTACACGAACTGAAAAAGTTTTTAGAAGATGAATTATTTGAGGTTTTTACCATCGAGAATCCTGTCAAAGCTTTAATGCAAATTATTAAAGTCAAGCCTAATTTAATCTTGTTAGATGTAAATATGGCAGGAATTGACGGCTATGAGTTGTGTCGCTTACTCCGCAATCATTCTCTGTTCAAAGATACGCCGATTATCATGGTGACGGCAAATACAGGCATTATCAACCGAGTCAAAGCGAGAGTCGTCGGTGCTTCAGGATATTTAACCAAGCCTTTCAGCCAACCAGATATTCTCAAAATGGTATTTCGGCATTTGACTTAAGGTTGTTGGTTGATAGTTGTTGGTTGATGGTTGAGTGTTGTTGGTTGATAGTTGTTTGTTGATGGTTGAGTGTTGTTGGCAAATCGTCAGTTCTTCCCTACTCCCCACTCCCCACTCCCCATTCCCCACTCCCTATAGTAAAGTGAAGGATCGATCCGATCTGTAAAACGAGGATATAAATTGCGATCGCAAGGAGAATTTGATTCTTGAGGTTGGTATGAATTGCCTGGAAAGATTTCTTCAACAGATTCGCTGGCTGGTGTTTCTGTGGAAAAGAGGATAGCCAATTTTGACCAAGTAACGGAGAAGGGATTTTGTAAATATTTTTGTAGGAGCGCCTGCTTATCTTTTGCCTTAAGATCTTCTGGATGCCGATCGTTTATATGCTCGAACATAGATACATTCCTCTCATCTATATTTGTGCGACTTGATGCGTACATTAGCTTTTTAGCTGTGCTGAAGATGAGTTATGCACAATTATCTGCTTGAAAGTAATAGAAAATATACGAACCCTCGCTCAGGAGACTTGCTAATGACAACCGCCCATGTCAAGCCGTTACCTTTACCCCCTGGTAATCTCGGTTTACCGATAATTGGAGAAACAATTAGCTTTTTGCGCGATTCTGACTTTAACCAAAAGCGACACAAGCGGTATGGAGCAGTTTACAAAACTCATCTGTTTGGTCGCCCTACAGTGACAATATCGGGAGCAAAAGCCAATGAATTTCTATTAACGAACGAAAACTGCTATTTTGTTATCAGTTGGCCCCACTCTACAAAGGTATTGCTGGGTTCGGCTTCGCTAGCAGTACAAACGGGTGGGGAACATATGAAGCGCCGCAAGCTACTAGCGCAAGCTTTTCAACCTAGAGCCTTAGCCGGATATGTATCTACAATGACAGCGATTACCTACAGCTACCTCAACAAATGGCAAGACATGGGTAGTCTGACTTGGTATCCCGAACTGAGAAAATATACTTTTGATGTTGCTTGCAAGTTACTGATAGGCACAGATTCTAGTTCTGATTCTCGTTTTGGCGAGTTATTTGAAACTTGGTGTAATGGTTTGTTTACCATTCCTTTAGCTTTACCCTGGACGAAATTTGGTCGAGCTTTACGCTGTCGGGAGCAATTGCTGAGCCAAATCGAAGAAATTGTCCGTCAACGCCAACAACAGCCAGCATCAGACCGAGATGCTTTAGGATTGCTGTTACAAGCGCGAGATGAAGAAGGCAACAGCCTTAGTTTGGCAGAGATTAAAGAGCAAGTATTATTGTTATTATTTGCAGGACATGAAACATTAACATCAGCGATCGCTTCTTTGTGTACGTTGTTAGCACAAAATCCTCGCGTATTAGCCGCTGTTCGTGCCGAACAAAAGCAGTTTGCTAGCGAGGAGATAACTTTTGAACAACTGAAACAAATGACTTATTTAGACCGAGTTTTGAAGGAAGTTTTACGCTTAATTCCTCCAGTCGGCGGCGGTTTTCGGCAGGTGATTCAAGAATGCGAGATGAATGGATACAAAATTCCTCAAGGATGGTCTGTGCTTTACCAAATTGGCCAGACTCACCAGGATAATAATACATATAATCATCCCGAAAAATTCGACCCAAATCGGTTTGACTCAGAACAGAGCGAAGATAAATCTAAACCCTTTGGATACGTACCATTTGGTGGTGGTGTAAGGGAATGTTTGGGTAAAGAGTTTGCCAAATTGGAGATGAAATTGTTTGCTGCGTTATTGGCACGAAAATACGATTGGGAGCTATTACCGCAAAATCTGGAGTTAATTATGACTCCTACACCTCATCCTCGCGACGGGTTAAAAGTGAAGTTTCAACGGTTAGGAGAAAAAGGTTGAATAATTGCACAACAGAACTAATCATTGGTCAAATATACAATTTTAGCTCTCACCCAAGCACGAAAAGATTTGAGTAAAGCGACTTCTCCCTGAGTAGGAATTTGCTGGATAAAATTGCTCAGATCTCGTACAAATACAAGCGGAAAAGCAAGACTCGATTCTTGCTCTATATATTCCCCTGATTCTAGGTGATAAAACTTTAATTCTTCTCCGTTATATCTCCAAAGTTCGGGAACACCTAAAGCAGAATAAATCCCAAATTTATTTACAGAAGTACTAGTAATATCAATTTCAATTGCTAAGTCAGGCGGCGGATCTATTTCTAAATTTAATTTGAGCTTGCCTCTAATTGCTGGCTCATTTTGAATATAATAACAATTATCTGGCTCTATACCGCGATTAGCTACTTGACTTTTTAGAGTTGTTGAGCCAGCACTTTTAATTTCAATAGTTAGTTCTTCAGCTAAAACCAGAATAAAGCGATCGAACTGAATTTTAGGGTTTTCGTGTTCGAGAAGCGGAGTCATAATTTCTAAAGTGCCACAATCATAAGCAAAGCGGGAACCCCTGTTTTCACCCGTTTCTTTGAGCAAGGTTTCAAAGGTTTCCCAGCTAATGTTATGTAGCACTATTCTTTGCTCTGCTGGAGTTGAAGTAATAATCATATCACCAGTTTAAGAGACAATTGGGTGAGTCAAGCCCACCCTTATACTTTAATACCAAGTTGCGTTGAAAAACCTCACCCCGTCCTACCGGACACCCCTCTCCTTAGCAAGGAGAGGGGAAGGGGGTGAGGTAATACGGGGCACTCAGTATTAACCAAAAATGCTACCAAAAAACTCTACAGCTTCCTTCAGTGCAGCAATGAATACGTCAATCTCTTCACGGGTGTTATAAAAAGATAAACTTGCCCGTGCGGTAGATTGAGCGTGAATGTACCGATGTAAAGGTTGCGTGCAATGGTGTCCGGCGCGAATCGCTACCCCCGCTTGATCTAGTAAAGTAGATAAGTCGTGAGGATGGACATCGCCAGCTGTAAATGAAGCTAGAGCAGCCCTACCCAAACCTGCTATTTTAGGTAATGGGCCGTAGGTACGAATTTCGGGAATTTGACTCAGTTGCTCGAAGAGATATTGCGTCAATTCTGATTCATAAGCATAGATCTTATCCATGCCGATCGCCCCTAAATAGTCTACAGCTGCACCCAGCGCGATCGCTTCTGCAATTGCGGGCGTACCTGCTTCAAATTTGTGCGGTAAATCGGCGTAGGTAGAACGGTCTAAATACACGTCAGCGATCATTTCACCACCACCGAAAAACGGTGGCATCGATCGCAGTAATTCTAGTTTCCCATACAAAAAGCCAATTCCCGTAGGAGCGCACATTTTATGACCGGAAGCCACTAGCCAATCGCAATCCAATTGCTGTACGTTGACAGGCATATGTGGTACGCTTTGGCAAGCATCAATTAAAACTTTTGCACCGTGTTGATGGGCGATCGCCGTTATTTCTCTGACTGGATTAATACAACCCAAAGTATTAGAAATGTGAACCACTGCGACAAGTTTAGTCTTATCCGAAATCAGAGATTTAAATTGTTCTAAGTCGAATTCTTCCTCTGGAGTCAGTTCGACAAACTTTAGCACCGCACCCGTTCTCTGTGCTAGTAGCTGCCAAGGCACTAAGTTGCTATGGTGTTCCATGACAGAGAGAATAATTTCATCTCCCTGTTGGATATTGCTATTACCCCAACTGTAGGCGACAAGGTTAATTGCTTCGGTGGCGTTGCGGGTAAACACAATTTCTTCTCGCTGCGCCGCATTGACAAACGCAGCCACTTTATCCCGCGCCCCTTCATAAGCTTCGGTAGCTTTAGCTGCCAAGGTATGTACACCCCGATGGACGTTAGAATTATACTGCTCGTAATAATCCCGTAGGGTATCGAGGACGAGTAGGGGTTTTTGAGAAGTAGCGGCGTTGTCTAGGTATACCAAAGGTTTGCCATTAACTTCCTGGTGCAAAATCGGGAAGTCGGCGCGGACGATATCGGCTAGGGTTCTTTCTTGGGTGAAAGTCATGGTTAGAGAATGGAGAGAAGGAATAGGACGCAAACCATCGTAGGGGCGGGTTTATCGATATGCTTAAATACAAACAAGGTAATCTGGCAAACCCGCCCTCACAATTATTCCAGTCAACGATCCGGATTTGATAGTATGGTTTCGCGGGTGACAGCTTTCAGCAGAGTTTGTTGTAAAGAGGAAATGGGAAGTTCGTGAATAATTTCGGCGGCGAAGGCGTTGACTAAAAGATTTTGAGCATCAGTTGCGTTAATCCCGCGACTTTGCAGGTAGAAAATCTCATCGTCTTCCAGTTGGCTGACGGTAGCACCGTGACTGCACTTGACGTTATCAGCAATAATTTCTAGTTGAGGTTTGGTGTCCACTCTGGCTTTAGCAGAAAGGAGTAAGTTACGGTTGAGTTGTCCTGCATCCGTAAGTTGGGCGGCTTTAGCAACGAAGACTCTACCGTTAAATACGGTGTGGGCTTTGTCACCGACAATGCACTTATGCAATTGGCGACTCATACCATAAGGATAATTCAGAGCGATCGCGCTATGGGTATCGGCTGTTTGTTGTCCTGCTACCATAGTTAAACCGTTGAGAATCGTTTGAGTCTGTTCTCCCGTTTGGCAAATTTCCAAGTTGTGACGCGATAGTTTCGCCCCTAAAGTAATGGCATTGCAAGTGTAGCGGCTATCTCTTGCTTGAGTAATGGCAGTTTTACCTATGTGAAAAGCTTCTACACTTTCCCGTTCAACTCTAGTATGACTAACTTGGGCATTTTCTCCCAGCCAGATTTCCGTAACGGCATTGGTAAAGTATACCGTCTCGCCAACTTCGGCTTCGTTTGTTTCTGGTTCTTCAATATTAAATTGATTTAAGTAGTCTTCAACCAATGTGACGCTACTACCAGTTTCCGCGACAACTAGGCAGCGCGGTTGGTTAATTGTCGGCGTGCGGAAGGAATTAGCAATAAATAGCAGGTGGATGGGCGTTTCTACGACAACATTCTTAGGAATCCATACGACAGCCACATCTGTAATTGCAGCCGTGTTAAGGGCGGTGAATACTTCTTCTCCTCCCTCCGATTTTGCCAAGTAGCTGTCAATGCGATCGCGGTGTTCTGTGGGTAATCCTGCTAAGTTGGTAACTACTACACCTTCTGGTAAGTCAGCGATTGCCGAATGTTCTGGCGCATACACTCCATTTATAAATACCAAACGGCTATTTGCTGCTTCTGGAAAGATAAGTGGTGTAATGTCCATTTGTAGAGACGTTGCATGCAACGTCTCTACACCAAATTTTATTTGCTTGAGTGCAGATAAATCGGTAAACCGCCATTCTTCAATTTTGGTGGTAGGTAGAGTAGACTGACGGATAATGGAAGAGGCGCGATCGCGAATTTCTTGTAGAGACGTTGCATGTAACGTCTCTACACCCTTTTGACTCTTTTGCAGCAACTCTTGCAGGTAATTATCGCCAGCCGACACGTTACCATGACTGCCATTCGTAGCTGTAGGAGATTGAATACTCATTACACTCCTACCTCAGTTGCAGCTTCCAATACCCAATCGTAGCCACGGGATTCTAATTCTAGTGCTAATTCCTTGCCACCACTCTTAATAATCCGTCCCCCAGCCATAACGTGGACGTAATCTGGCACGATGTAGTTGAGCAATCTCTGGTAGTGGGTAATTAGAATTGTGGCATTCTCAGGACTAGCCAATTGATTTACGCCATTGGCAACAATTTTCAGCGCGTCAATATCTAAGCCCGAATCTGTTTCATCTAAAATTGCAACTTTGGGTTCTAACAGCGCCATTTGCAAAATTTCATTCCGCTTCTTCTCGCCGCCAGAAAAGCCTTCATTCACACTGCGGTTCAAGAAAGCAGCATCCATCTTGACAACATCTAACTTTTCTTGTACCAAATCGTCAAAATCGAAGGCATCTAATTCTTCTAAACCTTTGGCTTTCTGACGAGAATTGTATGCAACTCGCAAGAAATCTAAATTGCTGACCCCAGGAATTTCTAACGGGTATTGAAACGCCAGAAAAATACCAGCCCTAGCTCGTTCTTCTGGTTCCATTTCCAGCAGATTTTCGCCTTGAAAAATTGCCTCGCCACCCGTTACCTCGTAAGCTGGGTGTCCTGCCAATGCCTTAGAAAAAGTACTTTTACCAGAACCATTTGGTCCCATGATTGCATGAATTTCTCCAGAGCGAACTTCTAAATTCACTCCCTTCAAAATCTGATTTCCATCAACTTTGGCTGTTAAATCTTTCACCAACAGCAAAGTTTCGCTATTCTCGCCAATCACTGTTTAACCTCTCGTTATACTTTTTAAATTATCACTTCAGTACATTCCGATCGATTCTTAGTTTCAGAGTTCAAGATATTGTCGCGCAAAGACGCAAAGGCGCGAAGAAGAAACGCGAAGGTTTTCGCGATATTTATCTGGGTTTGTCTGTGTTTAAGATCGCAAGTTACTTACTATCGGGAATCTAGCAAGGTGGGCATTGCCCACCCTACTTTATTAACCTACACTACCTTCTAGTTTCAGACTCAACAGGCGATCGGCTTCTACGGCAAATTCCATCGGTAGCTGGTTAAACACATCCTTACAGAAACCGCTAATCATCATTGAGATTGCGTCTTCTGAGGAAATGCCGCGCTGTGCGAAGTAGAATAATTGGTCTTCGCCAATCTTGGAAGTTGAAGCTTCATGCTCGATTTTGGCGGTGTTATTCTGTACTTGAATGTAGGGAAAGGTATTTGCCCGCGCATTGTCCCCAATTAACATGGAGTCGCACTGAGAATAATTTCGCGCCCCTTGTGCTTTCGGGTTGACTTTTACCAAACCACGGTAGCTATTGCTAGAGTTCCCCGCAGAAATTCCCTTGGAAATAATCGTGCTGCGGGTATTCTTACCAACGTGAACCATTTTCGTACCCGTGTCGGCTTGCTGCATGTTGTTTGTCAGCGCCACGGAATAAAACTCGCCTACAGAGTTATCGCCGACTAATACGCAACTAGGATACTTCCAGGTAATCGCCGAACCTGTTTCTACCTGCGTCCAAGAAATCTTAGAATTCACTCCTTGACACAAGCCGCGCTTGGTGACGAAGTTGTAAATCCCGCCTTTACCCTTTTCATCTCCGGCGTACCAGTTTTGCACGGTAGAGTATTTGATTTCGGCATTGTCGAGGGCGACAAGTTCCACAACCGCCGCGTGTAGCTGGTTGGTGTCGTACATGGGTGCAGTGCAGCCTTCCAGGTAAGAAACAGAGCTACCTTCTTCAGCCACAATTAAGGTACGCTCGAACTGTCCCGTATCGCCGCTGTTGATGCGGAAGTAGGTAGACAGTTCCATCGGGCATTTGGTGTTTTTGGGGATGTAGACGAAGGAACCGTCGCTGAATACGGCTGAATTGAGTGCCGCAAAGTAGTTATCTGCCGTGGGAACGACGCTACCCAAATATTTCTGCACTAAATCGGGATATTCGCGCAATGCTTCGGAAATCGAGCAGAAAATTACACCCTCTTTAGCTAGCTTTTCCTTAAAGGTGGTGGCAACAGATACGCTGTCAAAAATGGCATCTACAGCAACATTAGATAGACGCTTCTGTTCCGATAGGGGAATCCCCAGCTTTTCAAAAGTTTCCAGCAATGCCGGATCGACTTCATCCAAGCTATTCAGTTGCTTGGGCTTCTTTTTCGGCGCGGAATAGTAGATAATATCTTGATAATTGATGGGAGGATAGTGGACACTGTGCCAAGTAGGTTCTGTCATCTTTAGCCACTGACGGTAAGCTCTCAGACGAAATTCCAACATGAACTCTGGTTCTTCTTTCTTAGCAGAGATCAGGCGGATAACGTCTTCACTCAGACCGCGAGGAATGGTATCTGCCTCGATGTCGGTGACAAAGCCGTACTTGTAAGGCTGGTTGACGATGGTTTTGACAGTTGCACTCATTGGTAGTGTTCTCTCAGTTGGGCTGGAATGCTTGGAGTCGCTCTTTAAGGATGAAAGACGGGCGGTTTAGCTACTTCCCACCTTCCGAATTGTTAGAATTGTAACTAAAACAACACGGTTGTTGTTTAACCTATCTCCATTTTACGCTACATTAACAACAGGTATGTTGTCAAAGTAAAATTTTCAGCTGAAAACTTTGGTATGACAATGGTGACAACGCAGCAGCCCTCGACCAAGCAGGATATTCTGCAATATTTGATGAAACAGGGGCAAGCCACAGCACAGGAGCTAGCCACAGAGCTTGATGTCAGCCCGCAAGCAATTCGTCGCCATTTGAAGGATTTAGAAGCAGAGGAACTGATATTATACCAAGCAGTTCACCTGGGAATGGGGCGACCGCAGCACGTATATAAACTGAGTGACAAAGGGCGCGATCGCCTGCGTCGTACTATTAATGATGGAGTGGGAGACAGTCACGGGCAATTTGCCGTCTCCCTACTCGATACCCTGGCTCAAACTGTGGGGCGAGAGCAAATGGGGACGATTTTAAAGATGCAATGGGAGCGTAAAGCTCTAGAATACCGCGATCGCGTGGGTGATGGTTCGTTGCAAGAGCGGGTAGCCAACTTGGTAGCACTGAGAAAAGCTGAGGGCTACATGGCAGAGTGGTATTTTATTGATGAAGAGAATTTAGCTCAAGGATTTATCGTTACCGAACACAATTGCGCCATTGCCAACGTCGCCGAGTCTTTCCCCGTAGTCTGCGGACACGAATTGGAAATGTTCGCCACAATTTTGCCCGATTGTCAAGTCGAGCGCACCCATTGGATTATCGACGGCGAACATCGTTGCGGGTATTTAGTGCGGGTTAGGGGCTAGGGGTAAGTCAAAAGTTAAAAGTTAAAAGTCAAAAACTGAAATCAATTACCAATTACCCATTACCCATTACCAAATTCAGTTTCATGAATCTAGACCAACAACCTTCAATGCAATTTCTGACGGGGGAAGAGTCTGCTAGAGTTGACGCAGCCTTGCTTTCTTCGCCAGAAAAGTTTTTAACTAGACTGACAGTATCATCTCTACGACTGTTGAAACACATAGCTGAAGATTACGGCGTGAAGATGGAGGATTTAACAGCAGAGCAAGTGGTAGCCTGGTTTGAGAAAGATGGCAAAATCAGACGCGAACAAGGGCTGGAAGCTGCTTTTCTGAAATGGTAGTTATTGATTTTACAATTATTCTTCCACTAGGTATAGCGTTCCTAAATTATTGATAAATAACAAAGAATTTTATCGTCAGGTGAGCAATTGTAAGGTAGACATTGCCCACCCTACTATTAGAGTTGCTTGATATTATCAATTCAGAATTGTCTCAAACTTGCCCTATTTTTTAACTTGAATATTGTTGCAGGTAACAAGCGTTCTAGGTATTCTATCAGCTTCAACTCCTCGCGCCTCAAAAGTTGTAGCAGATTGTCTATTTAGTTTTTGTTCGAGTCATGCAGGCAAAAATTAAGTCCGATCTATTAAGCTACTTCAAGATATTCAAGTCGCTCCCTTTCTTTTTACATAGCCATATTTATGTCTTTTGATAGGTGACATAAGTAAAAAACTTGCCTGTTTCTGGGTAACTAAAATACAGTATTGCGATTAAACCAATGCCAGCGAACCATTAAAAATAGCGATCGCAGCTCTTTAGCTCGTCTTGGCACACTCACAATTATTTTTGTAAATTTTTCTAAATCAAAGCAACTTTTGTACTTTTGGATACAGAAAATAATTGTACGATCTAAAAAAAACAAAAATTTTTAATTAACTGACGTTTGGCGATGCATACGAAAAGTAGATTGAGTAGGGAAGAAAGGCTAAATAGGATAGCCATAGCCCAAGAGTGGATGGTAGAACTACCCCATCCCCATCCCATCAGGCTAGTGCTGTTGGTAACTTTGTGTTCTTTTGCTGTGGGACTACTACCAGTTGCCTATACTCTAGCGACAGAAAAAGCGATCGTTGCCAATCCGATGAATACAACTGGAGAGGCAGGGTTGTGGAGTGTTTTGGGAGAAAAACAATAATGGAATAATGGCATTAGAAAGTGCCATTATTGCGATCGCCGGAATGATGATAGCGCCAAATAACTGTAAGGAACTTGTCAGAATATATAAGCGTAAATAATAAAAAAAAGTACCCGATATGGGTACTTTCATGTATGTTTACACTATTATGTTTACACTGTGTTATTTGCCCCAGTGTTTATGCATAATAGCGTCTATGCATAATTTCCATTAGTCCGAGGTTTACGCGTACCAAGAGCCGCACCAATCATAGATGCTATAAGACCGAGTAAAGAACCGAAGACAAACCACCATAAGCCTCTTGCCGTTGCATCAGCGATCTCGCGTGCTTGTTGTGCAGTTACATTACCTTGGGGTACGTTGGCTCCTTGAACTTGATTAGATATCACTCCAGCAGCATTTGCAGCGGCGTTGGTGGCTAAACCAAAAGCACCTGTAACTCCACTTGCTAGCAGCCAAGAACCGAGCGCGAGAGTGGTTGCCCACAGGATTGCACCGTTAAGCAGAGCCGTAGAGCGATTCATGGGTCCACAAGCACGGGCTGTAACCCAGCCGCCAGTGAATAAGGAAATTAACAAACCAATAGTGGACCATATTCCGACATTGCCTGCAACATCGCCTGCATTGGTTCTAGGCGCGCCCGAACCAGCAATTGTGTCTGCTCCAATGGCGCTAAAAAGTGCGCTTAAAATCAGTTGGGTAGCTAAGGCAACGACTAATCCTGAAAAAATTGGACCCCAGCGAACGCGGTCGTGATAATCTGTGACTCTAGCTGCGATCGCTGGTTCAGTCATGACATCGGTTGTTGGTCTATTGACATAAGACATAGCTATTAACTCCTTTGATTCTTTTTGTATTTCTGTAAGGTTTTTTTTAGCTAATTTATCCTCTACTTTAATTTAGATTAAATTGAAGAATTTACTATCTATCAGTAGAAATAGTCGATATATCTGTCTTAGGAAGTACAAACAAGCGAAAAACAAAAACAAAATGAAAGTAGTTCATAAATATTAAAACTTCCACTCATACGACTGCATTTAATAACCATTAGAGCAACAGCATCATACGACTGCATTTAATAACCATTAGAGCAACAGCATCTATACTGTTTTTTCAGACACGCGCCCTTGGTATCTTCATAGTTGCTCTCAGCAGGAAAAAGGGAAGGAAGTGTTGCCAATTTTGAATTTCAGAGTTTTTGATTTTGGCATAAACAATCTTTGCTTCGAGCTACCTTCAGCAGGAAGTTTTTTAAATGAGATCCAAGACCTCTAGAGGCGCACAACTGCCCATTCCTGCTTCCTATAGGCGTATTAAGTTAAATCAGAATTGCTCCGCTCTAGGTATATATGTATACTTTTTGGTTGCGAGCAGTTAAGAGCTTTTGTAACGAAACTTAAACTATTTGTCATTATCGCCAGAAAGGTGTGCTAATTAGATAGAGCAAAATTTCATAGTCCAGCAACAGCAAAGATTCAAGTAAGTCAAAACAAGTAAGTCAAAAGTAAAGCGGGCGGTTGTCGAACGGGTTTGGCAACATTAGCTGCATACAAGTTACAAGTCAAAATGTCTATCTGCAAAAGCAACAGCTATGACAATCTATCTAATTTACAAACATCTGTGTTGCTTGTTAACAGTAGGCGCTTTGCTACACGCATGTGCTGATACTTGACAGCTAATCTATCGTCAACTGTCGCGCTCGGAGGTTCATGAATTATCTAGAATCTCTAAATTTTGGCTGCTAGAATGTGCTGGCTAACAATAAGTCAGCCGCTAAACCGAGAACTATTGACTGAATACCCCAGTAGATTAACCGTGCCAAAACTAACTTTATTAGGAATTAATTTATTGTTACTAGCTGGATTGACTGCCATTGTCCCATCTCCAACTTGGGCAAAAACAGCAGTTGCCCAAAAAAATCCGAAAGTAGCCATTCCCAGCAGCCCTGTCAAAAAACGCCAATTGCTAGAGGTATTGTTGAAAGAAGGGCAAAGATTGATGGATGCAGGCAAACTGCCAGCCGCGATCGCTAAATACCAAAAAGCGGCTAAAATATCCCCTAGAAACGCCCGTATCTACTCTACTGTGGGCTATATTCAAGCACTAGAAAAAAACTATTCTGCTGCTGTTAAATCGTATCGTCAGGCGATCGCAGTCGCTCCCAACCATGCCGATTTTCACTATGCTTTGGGCTTTTGTTTGGGACAATTGCGAGACAATGCCGCAGCCGCAACTGCTTACAAACGCACGATACAACTCGATCGCAATAATCTCAATGCCTTTTTGGGATTAGGCGTGATTTCCTTTCGCCAGCGCGACTATGACGGCGCAGCCGAGGCATATCAGCAAGTTTTGAACCGCGATCCCAACCACGCTCATGCAAATGAATTAATGGGTTTGCTACTACTGGAGAGAGGGGAATATGATGCGGCTGGCGCAGCACTACAAAAAGCAGCAACGCAAGCACCCAATAACCCAGAATTGCTGCAAGCTCTTGCCAAAGTCTGGATTGCTCAAGGCAATGCTCCAGCCGCACTCATGACCTTTAGACAAATTAGCCAGCTTAACCCCCAAGACGCTGGAGTGTACTTGCAAATTGGCGACTTACTCAAGCAACAAAACAACCTAACTGGCGCTTTAGAAGCCTATCGACAGGCTTTATCGATTAAACCAAATCTTCCAGTAGCCCAAAAGGCAATTCGGGAAATTCTCATGACTCTACCAGCTACTCATCGTGGTACAGAAACGCAGCTTTGATGGGGAGTGGTGAATGGGGAGTGGTGAATGGGGAGTGGGGAGTGGGGAGTGAAGAAGGGGTGTAGGGTGTAGGAATTTTAGATTTTAGATACGTGGATTTTGGATGCGTGGATTTCTCCTCTGCTCCTCTGCTCCTCTGCTCCTCTGCTCTGTTCACTTCCTCAGCTTCCTCAGCTCTTTCTTACCCTAATCCCTTGCCAGTGAGTTCGACGAAGATATCTTCGAGGTTGGAGGGTCGCGCCATCATTCCGGTTTTGTTTGGTTGTTGGCTAATAAAGGTGTTGGCATCTTCTAAAGTAGGAAAAAATAGATATTCCCAGCGTTCTCCCACTTGTTTCATCACTAAACCTTCACCGTGTTGCGATCGCAGTTGTGATAAAGTACCCAAGGAAATCAGCTTGCCAGCGTCCATAATACCGATGCGATCGCACAAATACTCAACTTCTTCCATATAATGTGTTGTCAGCAATATTGTCATGCCCTGCTGATTCAAATCGAGAATAATTTCCCACAAGCGTCGTCTGGTTTGTGGGTCTAGTCCTACAGTCGGCTCGTCTAAAAACAAAATTTGCGGCTGATGTAATAAAGCTCTAGCAATCTGCAAGCGTCGCTTCATCCCGCCGGACAAAGTTTTGACCAAACTATCACGACGGTCTGCTAACTCGACATATTCCAGCCATTGACCGATTCGCTGCTGGCGCTGGGAATTAGGGACGTGATGCAATCGTCCGTGTAATTCCATATTTTCCCACACGGAAAGATCGGCATCGACGCTGATTTGCTGCAAGACTACGCCAATGTACTGCTTTACCATCGTAGGTTGACGCACGACATCAAATCCGGCTACTTTAACTTGACCCTGAGTTGGTTTGGTCAGCGTTGTTAACATCCGAATTGTGGTGGACTTACCAGCGCCGTTTGGTCCGAGTAAACCGAAAATCTCCCCTGGTGGGATGGTAAATGAAAGATCGTTGACAACTGGAACGTTGTTGAATGACTTGAAGACGTTTTGCAGCGAGACAGCAGCAGACATGGATTGTTGCAATAAGTTAAGTTAATCCTCTCCTAAGTTAGCAGTTATCAGTTGTCAGTTATCAGTTGTCAGTTATCAGTTATCAGTTGTCAGTGACCAACTACCGCGTTCCTGCGTTCCCCATTACCCACTACCACTCTTATCTAGTTTTGTAAACTTGAATGAGATTTTGTTTACCTTGTTTGGTATAAGTAAAGTCTAAAGATTCACCATTCACCATAAACAAAAAGCTATGGATACCATCAAGCTGTTTGGTATGCCTGCACAACGGGGTAGATGGCTGCCGATCCCCCTAGGAATTGTTGTATTGCTTTGCTTGGGTACGGTTTATTCTTGGAGTATTTTTAGGAAACCGTTAGAGAAGTTGCTGAATATTGGGGCAACCGAAAGTTTATTGCCGTTTACGGTACTTTCTTTAACGGACTGGGACGACCGTTATTTGGCTGGGTGACAGATCGGTTCAATCCCAAAATAGCCGCGATCGCATCTTACATTATCATCCTGATTGCTTCAATCTTGATGTTGAATGCCCGTACTGGTCATACATTTACGTATATTACGGCTTTTGCTTTATTCTGGCTGTCTTTGGGTGGATGGTTAGCGATCGCACCAACAGCAACCCTAACTTTATTTCGATCGGAAAACTACGCCAAAAACTACGGTATAGTCTTCACTGCCTACGGTGTTGGCGCATTTTTCGGCACAATTGTGGCGGGTAGAATTCGGGATATTTTCGGTAGCTATACTTACGCCTTCTATCCGATGGCTGGTTTAGCGATCGCCGGAACGATCGTTGCCGTGTTTTTACTGAAGCGTCTGCCTGCTATCTCTGAAGTTCTGGAAGAACCAGTAGTGAGAGGCTGATGAATTGGGAGTCGGGAGTGGGAGAGTGAGAGTCGGTTCCCCACACCCCTTCTTCTGATAACTGATAACTGACAACTGATAACTAAGGTAAATCTACGTCAGTATAGTTCACACTTCGCAAAATATGACTCATAATATACAAATTGGGGTAATCAGCACTCGCTCAGTTCGATAGAGCGATCGCAAGGTAAGGAAGTTATGCAGGGGCAAGCGTGGAGAAAATTAATTTGGCTGACGATAGTTTCGCTGTGTATCAGCATCGCAGTGCCTTTTTTTGTCCACAACTCCCCTATACAAGCTTATCAACCTAACTACTGGCAGCCAGTATCGCGGGTGAATCCTGGTGGACCAGTTAACGTGATGTTAGTCAATAAAACTAAGTCGCCGTTAAAATACAATTTCCTCGACGATCGCGGCGAGAAAGATTTACCCGTTGGGAGTAATGTAAAAGAGAAAATTTCCTTCCTACCAATTGATATTGCTATTTACGATCCTGCACCTCAAACTCCTGCTGGTAAGGTTGGCGGATTGAAGTATAAAGCTACTGTCGATAAGCAAAATAATGATGTGACAGTCCGAGTTTTATCCAGAGAAGATAGCAGGATGAATGCGATTAAGATTGCCAAGACTGGAGCAATTTACATTTATTAGAATGGCAGATAAAGCGCGATCGCGCGTCAAAATAACATCATCGAGCATTAACTGAGATGCGAGCCAAGAATATAAATTAAGAATATAAATTAAATTATGCCGCGACATAATCCCTACAACTTACGAATGGAAATCACCCGCTTATTCGAGCAGGGACAATCATTTTTTGCCACAATTAAAGTACAGGATTGGTTAAAACAGCGCAACGAAAATCCTGCCGACTACGACATTCTTTTCCATCAAAAACCAGCTCCACCTGGTTCCAAAGCTGTTATTGCAGTTGATATTGAACTGCGGCGTAAAGATGGGCAGCCAGTCGATTCTTGGTTGCAGGAACAAGCGAATTTACATGTTTAGGATTGGTAATTGGTAGTTGGTAATGGGTAATGGGTCATTGGCAACGACTCACGACTCACTTTGTACAGACGTTACATGTAACGTCTGTACACTACTCACTACTCACTACTCACTTTCCTAGCCAATTCACTCACAACCGCAGCTAACTTATTGGGGTTGACTGGCTTGGGAATGTGTTGCTGAAAACCTGCTTCTAAAGCTTGGATGCGGTCTTCTGCTCTAGCATAAGCTGTCAGGGCGATCGCGGGGATTTGTCCGCCTTGTTCTGGTGGTAATTGTCGCAAGTGCCGCATCAGAGAATAGCCATCCTCTCCTGGCATTCCGATATCGCTGACGAGTACGTGAGGCTGAAACTGGGCGATCGCATCAATTGCATCCTGGGCAGTTGATGCGATCGCAACTTCAGCTCCATACTGAGTCAGAACTGTATCGAGTAAATCTCTAGCATCTGCTTCATCATCTACGACTACGATCCGCACTCCTGCTAGTGAGGTAGGTGCAATGCCTTCGGCGCTTCGCTTCGCAACCTTTGCAGTTTCTTCGTTGTGGCTCTGGGGTTGCTGTGGCTCATCTAAGTAATTTACCGCGCAAATTGGCAAAATCACGGTAAACTTAGCGCCTTTACCCAATCCCGCGCTCTCAGCTTGGACTGTACCACCATGCAGTTCTACCAAATGGCGCACGATTGATAAACCTAGTCCCAAACCGCCATATTCTCGGGTCGTAGTACTATCTGCTTGACGGAAGCGATCGAATACGTGGGGTAAAAACTCTGGACTAATACCTTGTCCGTTATCGACAACTTGTACTTGTACTTGAGAATCGAGCTGAAACAGGCGCACTTCAACTCGTCCACCTTTGGGAGTAAACTTAATAGCATTAGCCAGCAGATTCCAAAAAACCTGCTGCAAGCGATTAACATCTCCCATGATTGGTCTAACGGCAGCTAAACTCGATGCAATTTGAATGTCTTTGGCTGTTGCTGCGGGTAATACGGTTTCGATCGCGGCAACTACAACTGGTGTAATGTCTAACGAGCGAATTTCTAAATGCAGCTTGCCTCTGACGATCCGCGACATATCTAGAATGTCTTCGATCAACTGGGCGAGAGACTTTGTATTGCGATCGATTGTTTCTAATGCTTTAGCTGTGGTTGTTTCGTCAAACTTGCGGCTGCGTAACAACCGCGTCCAACCTAGCATTGCATTTAAAGGCGTGCGTAGCTCGTGAGACAAAGTAGCGAGAAACTCGTCCTTCATGCGATTCGCCGTTTCTGCTTCTTCACGAGCTGCTTGTTCCCGTTGCAGCAGTCGTTCCCGTTCTACTTCTGCTAGCTTGCGTTCGGTAATATCAGTATGAACGCCTACCCATTCTCGAATGCTACCATCTGCCTCTAAAACTGGCACGCCACGAGCGTTCATGTACCTATACTCTCCGTCGTAACGCCGCAGTCGATGCTCTATTTCGTACACGCTGCGATCGGCAAGAGCTTTTAACCATGCTCGTGCAGTCCGATCGCGATCTTCTGGATGAATGGCTGCAAGCCACCCCCATCCTTGATATTCTTCAAATGTTTGTCCGGTAAAGGCACTCCATCCTGGTAGTTCGGTAGTTACTTCTCCTTCTGCCTTAGTATCCCAAATAATATTTGCTGTCGCTTCTACCAAAGAACGATAACGTTCTTCGCTCCAGCGCAAAGCCTGCTGTGCAGAGTTGCGATCGCTCAGATCGAAAATAAAGCCAATAATCTCTGCATGTGATGTATCCGTATCTGCTAGTAAAGCACCACCAATTAGAATTGGCACTCGCGTACCGTCTTTGCGGATATATTGTTTCTCAAACGGAGTTGCCACCCCATGTTTTTTTAGTTCTACAGCCGCTCGTTCGTCTAAATAGAGAAATTCCGGTGGGGTGAGGTTCTCCCAACTGATTTTTCCATTGAGTAAATCTTCGCGATCGTATCCAACTAATCGCAGAAAATAGTCGTTAGCGTAATGAATGCCACCCTGAAAGTCACCAAAGGCAACACCAAAAATATTTGACTCTACTAACCGTCGAAACCGCCTTTCACTCTCTGTCAGCGCCGCTGCCGATCGCTCGGCGGTTTTACGTGCTTCCGAGAGCGATCGCGTCATGCCAAATAGAATCATACTTGTCGCTACGCCAATAAAAGCAACAAAAGGCGCGAGATTGCTTTGTGAAGTTATCTCTAATTCAGGACGAGAAGTGAAAACTATACTCCAAGTGCGCCCAACTGGATTGATAGTTTGGGTAGTCCGAAATCGAGGGCGATCGCGATGATTAGCTGCATTTAGTCTAGAGGAGTACAGCAGATTTGTAGAGCTGACATTTGTACCGTCGTAAATTTCAAAGTTTACCAAGCGGTTCTCGTTGCCGAAAATAGCTTGGATCAAGTCACCAGCCCGAATTGGACTGTAAATAAAGCCAATTAACTCTGTTTGTCTTTGTATTGTGGTAGCAGGGATATTACCATTGAGGTAAACTGGAACGTAGATGAGAAAGCCTGCTTGCTTCTGTTTGTCAATTTCCTGCACTAAAGTGACTTTACCAGAAGCGGAGGGAAAACCAGTGTTGCAGGCGCGTTCCATTGCCGCGCGACGTACTGATTCAGAAAACATATCGTAGCCAATAGCTGCTTGGTTACGCCGATCCTGTGGTTCTAAATAAACAATAGGATAATATTCTGCCCGAGCGTAATTTGGTCGGATCTTAAAATTAGTTCTTCCCTGTTGTCGTAACTGGGTGACGAATGCATCTTTTGCTGCTGCTGGGACTCGTGCTGCATATCCAATTCCTTGCAGCCCTGGATAGCGATCGCGCAATTTCAGCCGACCGATAAAAGCCTGAAATTCTTGCTGCGTCACTGCTTCACTTGCCGCAAATAAACCACTTCCAGCCCGTAAAAGAGAGATATAAGTCTCTAGGCGCTCGCGAATTTTGGCTTGAGCAGTTTGGACATCATTTTCAAACCGCAACCGATCTTTAGTCTCAGCCGTGCTGGATACATAGTAAGTAGCTGCGGTAGTAAACAACAGCGCGATCGCCAACACGAAATAAGGAATCCAGCTTCGACGCGGTTGTAAGTACCTCCTAAATAAACTTGCTTTCATTAGCCACTTCAGATTACAGAGTATCAGCCTAAGATAGCAATAAAGTTAACTGTAGTCTCGCTTTAGAGTGGGGAGTGGGGAGTGGGGAACTCGGGGTCCCCACGAAGTGGGGATTAGGGGCGTGGGGAGTGGGGAGTGGGGAGTGGGGAGTGGATTTGTCAATTAAGAGTTCGTGTATTGCTAGCTACAACATTAACAAATCTAAAAATAAAATTATTCTTTAACCCATCTATGCTGACAGCGATAAATCTGTCAACTATTCTTTTGAGATGGGAATTGAGAAATAGAATGTACTGCCTTGCCCTAAAACGCTTTCAACCCAGATTTGTCCGCCATGCAGTTGCGCGATCGTGCGACAAATAGCTAGACCCAAACCCGTCCCGCCTTTTTGTCGAGAGTCTGAGGCATCAACCTGCTGGAATCGTTCAAAGATAGTTCCTAACTTATCTGCCGGAATCCCGCGTCCGGTGTCTTTGACTTGGAATGTGATGTAGGGAGTGGGGAGTGGGGAGTGGGGAGTCGGGAGTGGGGTTTGGTAGTGGTATGTGGTGCGTGAAGAAGGGGTGTAGGGTGTGGGGTGTAAGATGTGGTGAATTAATTGTGAATTGTGAATTGTGAATTGTGAATTAGTAGTTGCTCCCTCAGCTCTCTTTTCCCCACTCCCCACTCTCCACTCCCCACTCCCCAATTGGGCACTCAGCCAAACCGTTGCCCCTGGAGGAGAGAACTTGACGGCATTGCTTAACAAGTTAACTAGGGTTTGAATTATCCGATCGGGATCGACGTGAATTTGTACCGATCGCGGCGTAAGAGATAGGGTAATATTATTTTCTTCTGCAATAGGCTGGAGGCTTTCAACCGCTCGGCGCATTAGTATGGCAGCATCGCACCACTGTTTAGTTAAGGTGAGCTTGTGAGATTCTAAGCGTTCTAGGTCGAGAATGTCATTCACCAAGCGCACTAAGCGTTCTGTATCAAACGAGGCGATTTCTAACATCTCTTGAGCTGTTTCTGGTTCGTCAAGCAGGAGTCCGGCAGAAAGTAACCCGACAGCACCGCGAATCGAAGCTAGCGGCGTACGTAGTTCGTGGCTGACGACAGAGATAAACTCGTTCTTAATTTTTTCCACGGCGCGAATTTCAGTGATATCTTCGATCGTGCCGACATAACCGATCGCATCACTGCGATCGGCAAAGATTGGTGCTACCTTCACTCGACCAAATCGAACTGTGCCATCTCGATGCAGATAACGCACCTCACCGGAGAATTCTTGCTGCGCGATCGCTGCTGCCTGCCATTTAACCCAAAGCTGTTGTTTGTCATCAGGGTGAATAAACTGTTGCCAGCCAGTTGCCAAAGCTTCGTCAAACGTAAAACCACAAATTTCTTGAACGCGAGGATTGGTGTAGGTGCAGTTCCCTTGGGGATCTAATTTAAAAACACCTACAGGTAGAGCTGCATTGAGAACGCGCAACTCGGCTTCGCGGCGGCGCAGTTCTTTCTCAGCTTGTTTGCGAAAGGTAAGATCGCTATTGACTAAATAGTAAACGACACAGATCAGCGTTAAACTCAGCAACATCAGAATTAAAAATACCTGTGTTGTCAGTTGAGCGATCGCTCGCGCTGTTTGAATCCGATGCTCTAATAACTCATTTTCCTCTTGCTCCATTTCGCTAATTGAGGCGCGGATGGCATCCATTTGCTGTTTGCCCCAACCGGAAAAAATAACCTGCACGGCTGGCTGAAAACCCTTTTTACGTCGCAATTCAATAGTTTGCTCGATTAAACCAAGCCTTGCATCGATCTGTCGCTCCAGCAATTCACGCCGACTCTGTTGACTTGAATTATCCGCAATCAACGTTCTAAGTCGCTGGAGCCGCGTGTCAATTTGAGTCATAGCAGAGTGATAGGGTTCTAGATAACGTTCGTCACCCGTGAGTAGGTAGCCTCGTTGTCCGGTTTCGGCATTAGTTATGTTCGAGAGTATTGTTTCCAGTTCTAACAGCACCTCGTGAGTGTGTTGTACCCAACGAGTGGCTACACTCTGCCTCAATGGTATTTGGATTAAAATCGTCCCAGTAATGCTGACTGTTGTGATTAGCGCCACAAATCCGATGGAAATCTTGCTCAGGACAGACCATTTCATGGGGAGTGGGGAGTGGGGAGTGGGGAGTGGGGAATAGGGAGTGGGGAGTTGGAGGTGGGGAGTGGGGAGTGAGGAGTTGGGGGTGGGGAGTGGGAAAAATAAGTGAGTTGTGTTTAAAAAATTACTATGACCAATTCATCAATCCAATCTTATCGAGATTTAGAAGTCTGGCAGGAGGGCATGAACTTAGCAGCAGCTTGTTACCAGATAACAAGAGCTTTTCCTAAAGAGGAAATGTATGGAGCGATCTCACAGATTCGCAGAGCAGGAGCATCAATTCCTGCAAATATTGCCGAAGGTTATGGACGGGAGTATCGAGCAGAGTACATTCAATTTCTGCGGATAGCGCAAGGTTCTCTTAAGGAATTGGAAACACATTTGTTGCTTGCACAGAGAGTAGAAATTGCAACATCTCAAGCTATAGAGCCAGTTTTAAAGAAATGTGACACTGTAGGTAAAATGCTCCGTGCCTTAATTCGCTCCTTAGAAAATAGCAACAAAAATAGTAAAAGTAGTAGATAAACCCTCCCCACTCCCTATTCCCTATTCCCCACTCCCTATTCCCCACTCCCTATTCCCCACTCCCTATTCCCCACTCCCCACTCCCTATTCCCCACTCCCCACTCCCTATTCCCTATTCCCCACTCCCCGCCGCAAGCGGGTGCGTTCTAAACGACTCAAGATCCGCGTGACTAATTCGGGTGCGACAATGGGTTTACTCACGTAATCATCTGCACCAGCAGTAAATATTTGATGAATTAATTCAGAATTTGCTCGCTCCACAAGCATCAAAATTGGCAAATCCTCCCATTTTGGGTCGTGGCGCACCACTTGACAAAGTTCAATGCCGTGAAACTGCGGCATCGCTACATCCAAGATTAGCAGGTCTGGAACTGTGGTTGTGAGTACTTCCCAGAAGCGTTGGGGTTCCGCCAAGGTTGTTACTTGCAATCCCCAAGCAGGTAGTAGCTCAACGCAAGTCTCAAGAATTTGGATATCATCATCGACAATCAAGACTTTGGCTTCAGAGTTGGGAATGGGAGAGATCGCCTGAGCAACTGCCTTTAAAACTTCCTCAGTCGAAATCGGTTTGTGAAGAAAAGCTCGTCCGCCTAAACGAGTCACGGCGACTCGATCGATTAAACTATCGCGCACGGTAAATACTAAAACTGGGATGGCAGAGTTTTGCTCGTCTAGTTCTGCTAATAGGCTCAGTCCATCCTCAGCGTCATCACCAAAGTTTAGGTCTAATAAAATCGCATCGGGCGGGTTTTGGGCGATCGCTCTCCTACCATCTGCTAAGGTTGTTGCTATTTCTAGTTCACATCCAGCAGCGATCGCTGCTAGGCGCAGTTGGTTAAGCAAAATCCGATCGTCATCAATTACCAAAAGTCGCGCTGAGGCAATTCTGGCTGGCGGGATCGCGATCGTTGTAGGAGTTGCTATTAATGCTTGCTTGAGTAACTCAACCAAATGTTGAAGTTGTCTTGCTTCCGCTTGCCCCAATACTGTTTCACCTTGCAGTAATAGCTCGATCTGCTGTGCGATCGCAAATCCTCCTGACATCAAAGACCCTAACGAGCCTGCTAATTGATGGGCGTGATTTTCAGCTTGTCGCCGCAGTTCCAGCTTTAAATTTCCCGTAGATAACTGAGCAATGACTTGCTCGAACAAGGCGATTTCTTGGCTGAGGCTGGCTTCAATTTCTTGCAAAACTTCAGCTGCTACAGCCATCACTTCTTGTTGGGCTTGGCTGCGATCGATGTTAATTTGTGGTACAGGTGAGCTTTGTGCGGGTTGTTCTAGATCTGGTGGAGATCCCAGCCGATAACCTACGCCGTAGATCGTCTCAATGACTTCTACTTTAACGCCTGCTGCTTTTAACTTCTGTCGCAGCCCTTTAATATGTGCTGCAACTGTCCCCTCTTTAGGAGACTCCGCCGCCGTCCACAACCGAGCTAAAATTGCATCTTTACTAAAGATTCGCAGTGGATTTTCTAAAAATAGCTGTAGTAAACTAAACTCTTTTGTCGTTAAGTTTAAAGATCTTCCTTGCCAAGTGACTCTGCGGGTATCGGGAAACAGTCGCAAAGTTCCCCAAGTCAGTACCAGAGGGATAATTGTGTCTCGTCGCCGCAGCAAAGCACGGACGCGCGCCGTCAGTTCTGCTGCATCGAAGGGTTTAACTAGATAGTCATCCGCACCTGCATTCAAACCAAAGACGCGATCGCTAGTACTAGTTCTAGCCGATAACAGCAGAATTGGCATTTGATAGTTCTGCTCCCGCAAATAGCAACAAAAACTAATCCCGTCTAGTCCAGGCAACATCACATCTAAGATCGCCAGGTCGTAGTCATTTGACTGTATTAGTTGGAGTGCCGTTTCACTATCGGCTGCCACATCGAGCGCATACTGTTGTGCGAGTATTTCTGTAACTCTTGCTACTGTGTAGCGATCGTCTTCTACTAGCAAAATTTTCATCAACACTCCTGCTTTTGGTAGAACAGCTCTACCATTTCAACGATTAGAAATCGCGGTACTAGACAAACTCTTTTGTCGGCACGGACTGATAGCATTAGGGTTTTAACCCTTCGCTCGGTCCTGCACGCAGTCCCAAATTATGTTTGTGTAGTTCTGCAATTTGCAGTCGCCAGATGCGAGATATAAGCTATCCCAACCTCTGATTTCTCTCAGCAAAAGTAACGTCACGAGTAGAAGTTTAATTGCTTGTATCGACAGGCAACTAATCATACCATAGATAGTTTTTTATATCTAGGAAGTATGAGAATCCATCTCTTCGATAAAATATAAAAATGAAGCAATTTTGAAGAAAGAACATAATTTTTGTTGAGAGAGATTAGTATGATGTATACATTAAGCGTCAAGCAATACTCCCTGCTGCCTCCGAGGTAGGAACCTAATTAGCATCCATGGCATGACTGATGAATGGATTTTCTTCCTTAAGTTCTCAAACTCGCCGGATTCTGGTGGTTGATGACATTGCCGACAACCGTTTGCTGCTGCAAGCTTTTTTAGAAGCTGAAGGCTATCAGGTTGAGACTGCTGATAGCGGACGTGCAGCCCTTACCTTGGTTGAAACCTTTCGACCGCATTTAGTGTTATTGGACGTGATGATGCCAGAAATGGATGGCTATGAAGTGACTCGGCGTATTCGCCAAAATTCCAACCTACCGTTCATCCCAATTCTATTGGTTACAGGCTATGACTGTGCCAGTCCGGCTGATGCATTCAATGCTGGGGCGCTTGGTTTCGTGACAAAACCGATTAACTTTGATGCGCTATTAAATCACTTACAGCATATTTTGTTACCTAGGCATACCTCTAATTTTTTTGAACAGCCTTAAAAATTTTATGTATAATATTTTGCCAGTTAGCTTAGAAAATTTAAGAGCATATGTCGCGATCGCCCGTCGGTATGCGTTATTAGTAGAGTCATGCGGCAAGCTTTTACAAGAATACAATGACGATTTGCTACAAGAAGACGGTCATCTGATTCAAGACTTTGGCAAATTCATTCAGTACAAAGCAGATGAATTATTAATGTATATTCAGTTATTGCAGTTAGAGAATCTTTGTTCTCAAGATTTGTATCAGCAAGCTATACAGGTGCAAACTGAGGCAAGAAAAGCATACCTTCAAGCGTTGGAGATTTACACGCAAACAACGCAAAAAAGAATAGAGACATTTTACCAGCAACTTTAGATCGCTTTTTCAGTCTTCTTCTGGAGGACGACCAGATTTTCATGAGTCGGTCACTAGTCATGAGTAAATGCAAATGATACCGTTTCTGTGTGAAACTGCATTATTTCTACCCCCGCCTTCGGCGTCCCCCCGCGACTTCGGGGGGACTACAGGGGGGTCGAATTTAGTGCATCTCTACGGAGAATTGGTATGACGAATGACAAATGACAAATAACAAACACCCCTGTATCAACCAAAACTTCAGCCATTAGTTAGCATCAAGCGCCGCATGAGTGTAGCAGTTTTTGGGACAAACTCTAGCGCAGGCTTGACAGCCAATACAGTTATCTGGATTAAAGATCGTCATTACCTTGCGTTCGCTTTCTTCTTCCTCTTCATCGACAAATTCACCTTCTTCATTCATTGCTTGTAGTAACAAGACATTGCGACCACAAGCTTTAAAGCATTTGCCACAACCGATACATTTTCCGTAATTAATCTCTTGAACGAATTGGGGTATCCATGTTTTGCCACCCAAGGTCACACCTGTTAAAGCTGCCATAATTTATCTCCCTGTAGAATTAGTGAGATGCTGTTGCAATGTTACTCACATCCTAATCTGATTTTCTCAAATTGCATATTAAAAGATAATTCATTTTTCTCGCATTATCCTAAACTTTGCAGTGAAAAACATAGATTTTTTTCTAGCTCAAAAAAGTTTATCTGATATTACTTATCAACCATTTTCATCAGGGGTACTTGCTTTTTTTGTACTCAGCTTGACTCTACTTTCTTTTACTGGCGCTCGTTTACGTGAATGCGATCGCGTTGAGTACAATTGAATTTACACAAACAACTGACGGATAGGATTGGATTATTCAACTCAATTGCGAGATCTATTGATATTCTTTTTCAATAAATCGAGAACAGAAATTAATCGCTGGTTATTTATATCTTTCCGAACTGATTCAGATAGAAATGTCACAAAACTCAGATTTATTCAAGAGAAATAACAGCATTTTGATTTTTGTTAATCAGTGATACATTCGCTTAATATTATGTATTTTGAAAACACCAAAAACATCGAGTTAGTCAATGTATAAAAGAAGTTTAAATTTCCTTTTCATGCTCTCCTAATTCCTAATCTCTTTTAGCAATTAACCTACAAACAAAAATATTAAAAGAAGATTAATAGCTTAATTTGAACATTCTTCATAAAAGAGATATGACAAAGTATGGGTTAATAAAGAGTTAATGGATGGCGACAGGTAAGCTAAGCAAAAGCCTTTACCAAAGTTGCGTTCGAGCGGCATTTAAAGTGTTAAGTTGGGGTGTAAATACTGTATGGTAGACCGACTTTACAGGTGGCAAGCAGCAGCAAATGAGTGGGTAAACTCGCAAGATCGTCCTCTTCCCAAAATTTGACAACAGCTCTGTTAAGACAGCTTTAAACAGCAATAATATGCCTCATACAATTCCTAACAATAGTTGTATCGCCTGCGATAATTGCCGTCCCCTCTGTCCCAAAGATGCGATTAAATTAGAGGAGGATGGATACTGGATCGATCCGAGTATGTGTAATGACTGCAAGGGATACGCTGACGAACCTCAGTGCGTTACAGTTTGTCCTACTAGATCGCCCATTCCCTGGCAGCCAAAAAAGGGTAGATGCAAGCTAGAAGCGCGAGATTTAGTCAGCCCAGATTTGTTTTCCAACGGTAGAAATAACCCATTTGCCTCGGCGATCGCAATTTGGGAAGCTTGCAATATCCTGTCGCAAAGAACATCTTTACCCTGGCAAGTCGATGCCCAAGGAAAGTTATCTTACCAGCGAGAAGTCAATGGCGGACGCGGGAAGATTGCATTTCAAATTGCAACTAACTTTACTGACAAAATTCCTGTAGCCAGCGATCCGCAAACAGCCGCCGCTGCGATCGCCGCGATTGATATTCGTGCTGCTTGTATGCATTTGATTTTTGCTGCATATGCCACCGCGATCGATAAACCGTGGGAACAGGAATTCGCGATCGACGATCGGCAGATTGAAAGATATTTAGGTTTGGAAAAACGCAAAGATTTAAGTAAGACAGCCAAGCTAGCCTTAATCAAAACCATCGTTCAGCAGTCTTGTTCTCTCATTACCACAATTCAATGGTCGCAGCAAGGACGAATTCACGGTTTTTCCGTCCCACCCAGCCGCCTATGGCACTTGCAAGAAACAATCCATTACTTTCAGGTAGACGAGCAGGGATGCAAACATCTCATCGGCTTGTCTTTTAAAATTAAAGCAGGTATTTGGGCGCAGCATTTTTTAAACAAACAAGGATGCAGGGAACGCAATGCTTTCTATCAATATGGCAGTCTCCCGAAGTCGCTGTTAAATGCAGTCATGAGTATTTGGCAACAGCACGAAGGTGCAACTCGCACGCTCCTGTGGTTGTTATTTAAAACTAAAATGGGCAAGCAACAGCGGATCGCCGTTCCCACATTAATGCGCGTTGCTTACGGCGAGGAAAAGGTGATGCAAGCCTCGCGCCAGCGGGAGGAGAGAAAGCGACTGTTGCGGACATTTGAAAGCGATTTAGAAATTCTCAATCGTTATGGAATTAAACCAATTTTCGATCCTGAGACATATCCGGTAGAAATTCAACCGCTGTGGGCGAAATTAGCAGACATTCCCGACGATGCCGAAGCCGCACTTGCATTTTGGATCGATGATGGAGGTAATGACACGCGCCTAACTGATTCGGGTCCGCGTGGCAAGTGGAATTTGTTAATGAATGCCCGTATTTTAGAGTTTGACCTACCGCCAGACTGGGAACAAGCAGCAGTAGTAGAGAAAAAACAGCGGATTGCCAATAAAACCGGAACCAAAGCAAAAATTGCCGGAGAACTGTTAGGAGTGCAGATTTTACAGGCAAGAAAACAGTTGCAACTTTCGCAAAGAGAATTAGCAAAACTGACAGGTAAAAGCCAAAGTTGGATTCGCGATGTCGAAAACGGTCGCCTGCGAGTTAAAGCCGAAGATCGAGCGTTGTTGCGGCAGGTTTTGCCAATTGGCGAATAGGGAGTAGGGAGTAGGGAGTAGGGAGTAGGGAGTAGGGAGTAGGGAGTAGGGAGTAGGGGAGGAATTACCGATAACTAACAATTAACCAATTACCAATTACCAATTACCAATTACCCGTAGTTCAGGAAATCGCGAAGCATAGAGTTCGGTTTTACGCCTGTCGCTAGTACCAAAATCTCGATACTCTCTTATTGAGTAGCAAAAATGGAACCAAGCGGAACCATACGGAGAGTTGCTAGCTATGAAGGGGGGCAATCGCTGGTGCAAAAGTGGACTTTACCAACTATAAGTGAAATTATCGCCACGAGCAGAGCGAGGGAGATTGGCTGCCATACTCAAAAGGCGGAAACCGAGGTAATTCGCCATCCCCATGCAGCTGCATGTAAAGCTGCATCTAAACGACTCAAAGTCGCAAAAGAGTGGAGTGGGGCGATCGCGGCGATTGAAGAGTTATTGCTAGATAGCATTGGTTTCACATCAGTCGGATCGCGAAAAAAATCTGGCGATCGCGGCATAGTTTTAGCTGGACCAACACCGATTTTGAGCCAAAAGTCGTTGTTGGCAAACTTTCAAACCGGAGTTTTTACCACGGAATGGCTGAAGTTAACTGGAGGCAGACCGTTTCAACTCCCACCAGCGATCGCAAAATCCGAGCCTTTGCCTATAGCGGTGGAAATTGAACCCCCTGGAGGTACGGCAATTCGCCTATTACCAGGAGATCCGCTAGCAAAAGAACAGTTTTGTTTAGTTTTAACAGATAACTTTAGCTTAGTGATGGTAGCTGGGGTAGACGATCGCGGTATTCCAGCATTTATGTTTGCCTTTGAGCCGGAAATCGTCGAGCAGGCGTGGCGATCGCTACGGGCACGAGTTGCTTTAACCAGCCCCCAATATCTGTTGTCGCAATTAGATGCGATCGCTGCTAGATACGCTCCGATTGCTCCAGATTACCGCATCGTGGCTCAATTTAGCCGCCTGTTATTGAAATATCTTCCAGCACCAGAAGAAGGACAAGGAGACAAGGGGACAAGGAGACAAGGGGATAAAACTAATTCACAATCCACAATTCACAATTCACAATTAAATTCTTCCTCAGCTCCCCCAGCTTTCCCCGACTCCCAACTCCCGACTCCCGACTCCCGATTCCCGATTCCCCACTCCCTTCCCGATCTAGAATTACTCCAAGCGTTCGCTCACGAAGTTCGCACGCCATTGACGACAATTCGGACGTTGATTCATCTGTTGTTAAAACGGCGGGATTTATCTAGCGATGTCCAAAAACGGTTAGAGGCGATCGAACACGAATGTCGAGAACAAATCGATCGCATGGAGTTGATGTTTCAAGCAGCGGAATTAGAAACATCGGCATCAGATAGCAACAATAACAATTATCTGATTGCCACATCTTTAGAAGAGTTGTTACAGCAAAGTATTCCTCGCTGGCAACACAGCGCCAAACGGCGCAACATGACTTTAGATGTAATTTTGCCGCAACAGATGCCGACGGTGATCAGCCATCCTAGTATGCTAGATCGGGTGCTAACAGGCTTAATTGAGAACTTTACTCGTAGCTTACCCGCTGGTAGTCAAATTCAGGTGCAAGTCATTCCTGCTGGGGATCAGCTGAAACTTCAGTTATTTTCTCAAATTCCAGGAGAAGACGACGAAGCCGCCCAGAGTTTTTCTGTCACGTCGATTGGCAAATCTCTCGGTCAGTTATTAACTTTTCAACCTGAAACAGGCTGTATTAGTCTCAATCTCAATGCTACCAAACATCTATTTCAATCGATTGGTGGCAAATTGATCGTGCGTCAGAAACCACAACAAGGAGAGGTGCTGACGGTGTTTCTTCCTCTATTTGGGAGTGGGGAGTAGGGAGTGGGGAGCGATCGCTTATCGATCGCTAGTTACTGGTATTTTTACCGACTTACTTTTATTCTTATTCTCGCGGCGATGCTGCCACATGACAACGCCAGTGATGAATAGAACCAGGGGTGCAAATCCTACTAAAACGTAGAGAATGCGTGATGGTAAACCCCAAAATGTACCGACGTGCAGATCGAAAAATGAATTGATGATGCGATCGCCTAACGATTTTGGCTGTCGCGAATCTTCAGCTTGAAGAACTTGCCCGCTGTAGCGATCGATGTGTGCTACACCATAAGTTGACCAGCTTTCGCCATACAAACCGTAGATTGAAATCGCTCCTGTTTCGGACAGAGGCAAATCTACAGAAATTCGCTGCATTCCTGGTAGTGCAGTTTTGGCTTGCTCAACTGCTTTAGCAAGGGTTATGGGTGCTTGTCCCGATCTTGGCTTAGAAGTAACGGGATCGTCATTTGGAGTTGGACTAAATGTAACTGCCCGAATCGCCGGATAGGTAAAATCTGCAAAGTTCCAACCGAAGCCTGTAATCGCAGTGAGTGAAAGAAAAACTGCTGTTGTAATGCCAACAACTTTGTGCAAATCGAAGTTTCGTCGCTTGATATGCGCGTTCCATTTGATTTTAAATCCGGTTGAAAGTTTGCGCCAACCAGACCACAATAAAGTGCCTGTGATTGCGGCAACCAGGAGAAACACAGCTACAATTCCTGTCAAAATGACTCCAGGCTGTTCGACAAACAAACGATAGTGTAGGTTAAGCAAAAAGCGATAGTAGCTGAATCTTTCTAAGCGATCGCCCATCACTTTTTCTGTATAGGGATTTACGAACACTTGATGAGCGCCATCAAGATAAATATCTGGATTTACCTTCGGTTCTTCCATCAAAACATTGAAGGGATGGCGATCGCTTTTTGGGATGGAAACACTGATAGCTTTCCATTGCGGACGAGCCGCTTGAGCAATTTCCACGGTGCGATCGATTGATATTGGTTGTCCTTGGGGAATAACTACCCCAAATTGTTGAGACACGATCCAATCGTCAATATCTGAGTGAAACACAAGCAGACTGCCTGTGATGCCAATCAGAATTAGAATTAACCCGACAGCTAAGCCGATATAACGATGAATTGAAAATATAAAATTACGAAGTTTTTTTGTACGCATAGATAATTTCAAAAATGACAGATTGCGATTGCAGACAAAACCTCACCCCGCCTGCGGCTCCCCTCTCCTTAGCAAGGAGAGGGGTTGGGGGAGCGGTCAAAATTCCACCGCCACAGTTCCCAATACCTCACCCCGCCTGCGGCTCCCCTCTCCTTAGCAAGGAGAGGGGTTGGGGAAGCGGTCAAAATTCCACCGCCACAGTTCCCAATACCTCACCTCGCCTGCGGCTCCCCTCTCCTTACTAAGGAGAGGGGTTGGGGGAGCGGTCAAAATTCCACCGACACAGTTCTCAATACCTCACCCCGCCTGCGGCTCCCCTCTCCTTAGCAAGGAGAGGGGTTGGGGGAGCGGTCAAAACTCTACTGCTACAGTTCCCAAAACTGTAAATGGTGCGCCTGGGTAAATTAAGGCACTATTCTGAGATGATTCATAGTATTTAGTGTCAAATAAGTTCTTGAAATTGAGTCCTACTCTCCAGTTATCGCGCTTGTAGAAAATACTGGCATCGGCACGCACGTAGGAGGGGAGTACGAGATCGTTAGGTAATTCAGCTTCGCGATCGCCTACATAAAATACTCCCACACCAAACCCCAATCCTTGCAAATTGCCCCGTTGAATTTCATAAGTCGTCCATAAACTAGCTCCTTCCGCTGGAGCATTTATCAGTACGTCATCAACAGGAAGATTATTATCTTCAGTCACAAAGGCATCATTAATAAAAGCAGAGGCAACTAGATTCCATCCAGGTAGAATTTCTCCTCCTAGATCGAATTCAATACCGCGACTTTTTACTTCTCCTACTCCAATTGAGAAATCTGGGTTGTCAGGATCGGTTGTCAGAATATTGGTTTTAGTAATTTCATAAGCTGCTAGAGTTGCTGAAAGATTCCCTAATTCGGCTTTAACTCCGGCTTCGTATTGTGTACTGCGAGTTGGTTCGATTAACTCTCCACTGGCTGTTATAGTATTATTGGGGACAAAGGAACGGCTGTAACTAGCATAGAGAGAAATCGGTTCAATTGGTTGATAGACTAATCCCACTCGCGGGGAAAATGCATCATCATCAAAATCGTTAGATCTTTCAATTCGCTCTTCTCCTACAGATTGTTCGTAGCCTTCAGATTTGAACTTTACAAAATCAAATCTGCCTCCTAGCAGTAGCTTTAGATTAGGCAACAATGCGATTTGATCTTGTAGATATAGCCCTACAGCGTTAGACGTAAAATCGTCTTTAAATGAAAACTCTATAGGTGGAATTGGTTCGCTATAAACAGGGTTGAGAACATTAATGAAATTAAGTGCGGAATCAGTAGATTCATAGCCATAATTGCGCTTAGCCAACTCCAACCCTAGCAATAGTTGATGTTCTACTGAACCAGTGTTAAATTTTGCAATTAAATCGGTTTGCCAAGAATAAATATCGTCGTAGTCGGAGCTATCTATTAGACAAAATCGAGATACTTCCTGGGTGTCTGGATCGAAATCAGACAATCGACAAGCTACAGTTTCCGTCTCCGACAAGGAAGCGCCAAAAGTAGTGCGAAGACTAATGTTGTCGTCAAAGCGATGATCGAAGCCGAGGAAAACATTATTGGTAGTCTCATCTATGCGATCGCCTGGTTCTCCCAAATATCGGCTAATAGGCAGATCGAATGTAATCGGGTCTATGGGTAGACCATCATTAAAAGTGCGATCGGAATACAAGTATTCATACTCTAAAGTTAGAGTAGTTGCATCGCCAATTTTATAGCTAATTACAGGTGCAATTGAGAGAATTTGTCCATCGACAAAATCTATAAAACTACCAAAATTTTGATAGGAAGCATTCAAGCGATATAACAGTTTTCCATCAGCAGTCAATGGTCCAGATAAGTCAATAGATGGCTCGTAAAAGTCATAGCTTCCAGCCGTAAACTCAGCTGCATAATAGGGATTGCTAAGTGGCTTTTTAGTGACAAAATTTACGATCCCTCCTGGCTCTACTTCACCGTACAATACCGAAGCTGGACCCTTGAGAACTTCGACTCGCTCAATACCACTAGGCGCAATTGTTGGCGCTTCAATACGGAATCCATTTCTCAAGGTTCTAGAATTGCTAAATCCCCGAATATTGTAGGTATATGAAAAGCCATAATCTACTCGTGGAGTCACACCTGAAACATTCCGCAGGGCATCTGAAATTTCAGTTACTTGCTGGTCTTCAATCACCTGACGCGGAATGACTTGAATCGATTGGGGAATGTCCCGTAAAGGTGTATCCGTTTTGGTAGCAGTTGATGCATCTGGTGCGTTGTATCCCTCTACTTCTTGCTCTCCAGTCACTACGATTTCAAGTTCTTCCCCTGGTGCTGACTGAGCTGGTTCAGTTGGGGTTGGTTCTTGTGTAACATCTCCTGATTCTGATGGTGTTGCCTCTGGTTTTGGCTGGCTTTCTGGCGCTGGCGATATTGCTGGTTTAATGGCTGTGGGAGTTGTAGGTGCAGTTAAACTAAGAACCAAGGTGCGATTCCTTGTGACTACTTCCCCTGTTGGGATCGATGTTCCCGTTACCGTGACGCGGATACTGTTAGTAGCAAGTTGGCTAACAGTGACAGAAGTAATGCCTGCAACTGGATTATTCTGACGAAAAATCCTACCTTCGGGTAGACGCAGTTGGGCGTTGATAATATTTGCTACCCAAGTCTGTTGGTAGCCATAAGTCAAGACCTGGGGTACGGTTCCATCTGCGGTTTCTAAAATCATTTCCAAGCCGTTTGGTGTTGGATTCAGCCTGACACCCGTTACTTGCACCGCATTTGACTTACTCACCTGATTCTGTTGTGGCTGAGCCGCGATCGCTCGATCGCTTGTATAAAAACTTTTATCATCTTTCTTGAGATTAGCTTGCAGCTGGTTAGACACCGTTGCTGCTAAATCCACCTCAGTTCCCGCATCAGTTTTAGCGATCGCTGGCTGAGTGACTAACAAAACAGCAAGCAGCCAAGAAGCTTTCAAGCTCAAAATCCCATATTGTCCAGGTTGCAACACTTACTATTACTCCTCACAGCAATCTTGACACAAATCCTTATCAAAAAAGATTTGCAAATAAGCCAGTGAGTAGTCTACGTAATTACCGAAACCCAAGTCTATGCCATAGAAGATAAATTTCGATCCATAGCAGAAAAGTTACAACTCAGTAACAATCTTTCTCCCAGCACGGCAAGCACCAGGAGTTATGCCAAACTTGCGCCGGAAGGCGTTAGCAAAATGACCTAAATGGGAATACCCAACTTTATTTGCTACTGCCTCTACATTCAGCTTGCCATCCCGCAACAACAAATGTGCTTGCTGCAAGCGGTAATCGCGCAAATAACCAAATGCTGTTGTGCTGAAAATCTCGCGAAAACCTTGTTCCAACTTCATGTGGTTCAGTCCAACTTGTTGCGCCAAATCCATCAGCGCAGGTGGGTTGACATGATTTTGGATTAAGATTTCCCTTGCCTGGTAAATTCGCTCTACGTCAGTTGGTTTGAGACTATTGGCTTGTCGTCTCCCATCGCTTTCGACGAGTTGAGTCAACTGCAAAGATAGCAGTTCGAGTACCTTGCTTTCTAAATACATCCTCTGCATCATGCCTTGATGGGGACAATCGAGAATTTGCTGCAAAGCAAGGTGCATTTGCGGGGTAATTTTTCCCACTGGAAGGTGAAACCGAGGCGGAGTGTCAGTTTCTAGCAGCGGTTGTAACGGTTCGGGTAAAGATTCCGAGTCTGTACTAAAAGATCTAAAAAAGTTTAAGTCAAAACTAATCCTAATTAATATCTCAGCAGTTTCGGCTTTAGCTTGCTCGATTTCGGCGATCTCTGGTAGGTAAAATAAGTAATTCTCACCTGTTTTTTCCAGATAATCGTCTTTGACATATTTATCTTTAATTCCAGGCGTGATGGTTCTGAGATTTCCGGCAAGATAAAATTTTGCTGTTAGAGGTTCAGCGCAATCGTGTTCGACTTCTGTACTTAAATCATGAAGCCAAGTCAAATCGAGAATCTGAAGGTTGTTTCCAGAAGGTAGCAGAATTTCGCGACACTTTTTTTTAACGTAGCGATCGCAATATTTCTCAATGCAATCGTACCCTTTAGTATTAAGAATCAACTCATAATCTTGACAGCTTTCTAAATGCCGTTGTTCGTATTGTGCCTCATTTAGCGTTTCCATTTTCAACCCACACTTTACTTAGTTGGGGCAATGGGTAACAAGACATTGAAAATAGAACCTTCACCGACTTTACTTTTAACGGAAATGGAACCACCACAGCGCAGTAGAAGTTGTTGGACGATCGTTAACCCTAGCCCCGCACCGCCTGGATCTTCATTAGCAACAGATCGCACCCGATAAAAGCGTTCAAAAATCTTGGGGATCTCGTTGGGTGAAATCCCAATTCCGGTATCGCGAAATTCTAATTGCACGTATTCGCCTTGAGTACAGGCTTTGACCCAAACTTGTCCGCCTGTAGGAGTAAATTTGATGCTGTTGTGTAATAAATTAATAGCGATTTGCCGCAGCCAGTTGTTCGAGCAAAAAATAGCAGGCAAATCGGGAGAGACAGTATAGGCAAGCATAATGCCTTTTTCTTGAGCCAAAGGTTGGTAAGTACTAACTACCCCTGGAATGATATCGCTCAACTTAAGCGGTTGTAGGACTGTTTGTTCTGCCGTTCTATCTAATTGAACTAATTCTAATAAACCATTAATTAAAGAATTTTGGCGATCGCACTCATTACCCAAAATTTGCAGATAGCGTTGTTTTTGCGGCGGTTTGATATGGGGAGAATTCAACAAACTCAACGCCGTTTTCATATGTGTCAGCGGGGTGCGGAGTTCTTCGCACATTCTGCCGAAGGATTCATCTTTGCGAGATAAGGTACTAAGCAGAGATTGGTTTTGCCGTTGCAGAGTGCTAGTGCGCTCGTCAATTACACTCCGACGAGTTGCATCTTGTTGCTGAACTTGTTTGGCGAACAATCGCTCTAACAATACTGGATCGGGTACGGGTGGACAAGCAAACAGCGTTTCCCAATTTTTTAGTACCTCAGGGGAAATTGTTGGCTGCTTTTGCTGCGCTAACGTCCAGCGCACGCTTTGAGCTACTACGTGTCCGATTCCTCTCAGTACCTCCTGCAAGACTCGCCCCTCGAACGAACAAAGGCTTAGCAAGGGGAGAAATTTCTTTTGGTGGGCATTTTCTTGAGTTTTTCCCTTTTTACTCCGCTTCATCCGCGATCGATTTGCCAAGACCATACAACAGAATTGCGGTGAATGGACGATCAGAAAATAATCTCGCCGCAGATGGCTGTTTGGCAACAACTGGACTGGAACCATTGGAAAGCTATCGGATAATTGAGCGATCGCAGTTTCCTGTCCGTAACAAACATAAGTCTTATCAGAAACTCTCACCTGTTCGTGATAACGCTGGATCGAGCCATACCAGACTTTTCCTGCTGGTAGCTTCAGCCACAACGTAGCTGAAATTTGCTTTTCTACCAATAATTCCATCACTGATTCTACCAGGGACAACAGAGTTGTCGGACTGACCAACAACGGTGATGGCGATCGTTCTATACTCAGAGCCAGTCGATAAAGGGAGATATCCATTAGGAGGGGCTGGGGGCTATCGTGAGAGCTAAGAGAGCTGAGGGAGCTGAGGAGGCTGAGGGAGCAATTACCAATTACCAATTACCAATTACCAATTACCAATTACCAATTACCAATTACCTACTCCCGACTCCCTAATTTGCAGTGCATTTCTTGCCTGTTCGCGATCGTCAAAGTGAATTTTTTCCGTGCCTAGAATTTGATAATCTTCATGACCTTTACCTGCAATTAATACGCCATCGCCCGATTGGGCTTGCTGAATTGCTGTTTGAATTGCCGTGGCGCGATCGCAAATTACAATTGGCTTTACCGTGTCGGGAATCCCTTGCAAAATATCTTGGAGAATTCTCTCTGGATCTTCGGTGCGGGGGTTGTCAGAGGTGACGTAGATCGTATCTGCTAACTCGGCGGCGATTTTACCCATTTTCGGGCGTTTGGTGCGATCGCGATCGCCTCCACAGCCAAACACGCAAATCATTTTACCTGGAATAAACGGTCGGGCTGCTTTTAACAAGTTTTCTAAACTATCTGGTGTATGAGCGTAATCTACAATCGCGCTGATATCCTGCTGCGGATCTACTTGCACCCGCTCCATTCTGCCTGGTACTCCAGTAAATTGCGGCAACACAGCAGCGATGAGCTGTAAATCTACGCCTAATTGTAAAGCAGTTGCTACGGCTGCTAGTAAATTGGCTAGATTGTACTGCCCTACTAGTGGCGATCGAAATGCCACTTCCCCTGCGGGTGTATGCAGTATACCATTAACTCCGCTTGGTTCGTAATCTAAATCGGTTAAGCGGAAATCGGCTGTTGCTCCAGATTGGACGCTATAGCTCCATACCCGTTCCGGTGGTAGCTGTGCAATTAGTCTTTGCCCGTAAGGATCGTCTGTATTAATTACAGCTCGTCCCTGGAGATAATCGGGACTGAACAGCAAGGCTTTTGCCGCAAAATAATCTTCCATATCGCGGTGAAAGTCTAGGTGATCTTGAGTCAGATTGGTAAACACCCCTACCTCAAACGGACATCCTAAGACTCGTCCTTGTGCCAAAGCATGAGAACTAACTTCCATGACTGCTATCTGAGTCCCCGCTTGCAGGGCAGTAGCTAACTGGTGTTGCAGTTCTACAGCAAATGGCGTTGTGTGGGCTGCTGTTTGCTCGAACCCCGTCCAACGAGCGTAGAGAGTTCCGAATAAAGCTGTAGATAATTTTGCTTGCTGGAGGAAAAATTCTATTAAGTGAGTAGTGGTAGTCTTACCATTCGTTCCCGTTACCCCTACCATTTTCATTTGTGTAGCCGGATTACCGTAGAAAGTAGTTGCTACCTGAGCGCAGGCTCGCACCATATCTGTAGCAGCAATTAAACAGGAACTAGCTTCTTGCTTCCCTGCATATTTTTGGGCTACTTGAGAAGATACTAAAGCCGCGATCGCACCACTGGCGATCGCGCTTTGCCAAAACTCCCCTCCATCCACCCGCGTCCCTGGCATTCCGATAAACAAATCTCCCGTTTGGCAAGCATGAGAATTCGTCGCCAAACCCTTCACCTCCAAATCTAAAGCAGGATGCTGCGGTAACTGTTCGATACTGTCAACTTTTGCTAACAATTCGCGTAACTTCATGATTTTGTCATTTGTCATTGGTCGTTTGCAGTTAGTGAGTAGTGAGTAGTGAGTAGTGAGTAGTTGGTAAATCCTTACTTACGACTTACGAATTACGACTTACGACTTCTTCCCTAGCCCCTAGCCCCTAGCTCCTAGCCCCTATTCCTAGCTAGCTTAATCGCAGCTTTTAATTGCACCTATTTTGCTTCATGATGATTTACATATTTCTGGAGCATTTGCTGAATTTGCCCTACCGTAGCGCGAGGAGAAGGGCGAGGCAGAGGGAGCGATCGCCCTTCAATCTGCAAAAATAACACGGGAACTTCGTATTGGTATGCTTGCCACCAATCTTCCCGTATCGTAATATCTCGGACTTCTAAAGATAGCTCTTGGTGCGTAGAGATAATTTGTGCTAGCTTTTCCTGCAAGCCTTCACACAAATGGCATCCAGGTTTACTGTAGAGAATTAAGTGCATAAGAGGGGCTAGGGGCTGGGGACTAGGGTAATAAGAGAGCCTGATAACTGATAACTGATAACTGATTTCCGCTATTGTTGAAGATGCAGAACCATTCGGATTATTGCTCAGATGACTGTTTCTTCAAAATCTTCTACCCAAACACCCAATTTCGATTTAGATGAGCTAAACCGTAAATATGAGACAGCTCATCCTAGCAAAATTCTGGCTTGGTGTGTCGAGAACGTCCCTACGGGACTAGTACAAACCAGTGCCTTTAACGTGGATGATATTGTCATCACAGATATTCTCTACCGCGAACTCAAGCACCGCACGCCAGTTATCTTTCTCGATACGTTATACCATTTTCCCCAGACTTTAGAGCTAGTATCCAAAGCTAAAGAATTGTACGATCTGGACTTGCAAGTTTACAAAACTCCAGATGTGGATACTCGCGCTGCTTTTGCTGCTAAATATGGCGAAGCTCTTTGGGATAGCGATATTCAACAATTCCATCACTTGACTAAAATCGAACCCCTACAAAGAGGACTAGCCGAACTCAATACTGTAGCCTGGATCACCGGACGGCGGCGCGATCAGGCGCGGACTCGTTCTGACATGCCGATTTTTGAACTCGACAGTCAACAACGCCTCAAAGTCAATCCGATTGCTACTTGGACGCGCAAAGAAACTTGGGCTTATGTCTTCGAGCATCACATCATCTATAATCCTCTCCACGACCAAGGCTATCCCAGTATTGGCGACGAACCAATCACCACACCAGTAGCCGAAGGCGAAGACGAACGCGCCGGACGCTGGCGGGGTTCGGACAAGACTGAATGTGGGATTCATATTTGAAGGAGACAGAAGACAGGAGACAGGAGTAAGAATTGTGCGGGTAGCAGCAAAGACCTTTCAAGACTTAATTGTTTGGCAAAAAGCTCATCAGTTTGTTTTAGCAGTGTATTGCTTTAGTGAAAACTTTCCGAAAACAGAGCTGTATGGCTTGACTTCTCAATTTAGAAGAGCGGCAATTTCTATTCCTGCCAACATAGCAGAAGGTTTCAAGAAAAAAACAAAAACTGACAAGGCACGGTTTATGAATATTGCTCAAGGTTCCATTGAGGAATGCCGATATTACCTAATTTTGGCTAAAGATCTTGGATACGGAAATACTCTAGAATTAACGTTTCAACTTGATGAAGTCAGCAGATTACTAGATGCATACCATACTGCCCTTCTGTCTTCTCCTAATCTCTAAACCGATTAGTCTGTTGATTCCTCCTGTCTTCTGTCTCCTGACTCCTGACTCCTATGCTTAAAATCCTCCACCTCTCAGACATCCACATGGGAAGCAGCTTTTCCCACGGTCGGCTCAATCCCGAAACTGGCTTGAACACACGATTGGAAGATTTTGTCAAGACTCTATCGCGCTGCATTGACAGAGCTTTAGAGGAACCAGTGGATTTGGTGCTGTTTGGTGGGGATGCTTTTCCCGATGCTACGCCACCCCCCTACATTCAAGAAAAATTTGCCAGCCAATTTCGTCGCCTGGTAGATGCCCAAATTCCTACTGTGTTACTAGTAGGAAACCACGACCAGCATTCCCAAGGGCAAGGGGGAGCAAGTTTGTGCATTTATCGGACTTTGGGCGTACCAGGCTTTTTGGTGGGCGATCGCTTGACAACCCATCACATTCAAACTAGCAATGGTGCAGTTCAAGTTATTACTCTCCCTTGGCTGACTCGTTCGACGCTGCTGACTCGTCCAGAAACAGAAGGTTTATCTCTCGCTGAAGTTAACCATTTATTAATCGATCGCTTGCGTACTGCCTTAGAAGGAGAAATTCGGCGACTCGACCCCAAAATCCCAACTGTACTTTTGGGTCATTTGATGATCGATAATGCTTCCTACGGCGCAGAACGTTTCCTAGCAGTAGGGAAGGGTTTTACTGTCCCTCTGTCTCTACTCATCCGTCCCGATTTTGACTACGTTGCTCTCGGACACGTCCACCGCCACCAAAATCTCAATCTGTCTAACGAACCGCCAATTATTTATCCTGGTAGTATCGAGCGAGTTGATTTTAGCGAAGAAAAAGAAGACAAAGGCTATGTGATGATTCAGTTAGAGCGGGGTAGCGTTCAATGGGAGTTCTGCCCGTTACCAGTCCGTGCTTTTTGTACCATCAACGTCGATTTAGACAAAGCAGCCGATCCGCAAGCAGCTTTAATAAAGGCGATCGCGAAAAAAAATATTGCCGATGCAGTCGTCAGACTAATCTATAAACTGCGTTCCGATCAAATCGATCTGATTGACAATGCGGCACTCCACCAGGTTCTTAGTGCAGCTCACAGCTATACAATTCAACCGGAACTCGTCAGTCAGCTAGCAAGACCACGTTTACCGCAATTAGATGCGAGTAGCAGCATCGATCCGTTGGAAGCATTAAAAACTTATCTAGATAATCGCGAAGATTTAAAGGAAATTACCGCTCAAATGCTGGTAGCCGCCCAACAATTACTAACAACTGACACGGAAGCTTGGCTAGAATCTGCCCCAGAAATCGGAGTGACTAAAAGTAGTGCTACACCACTGCCCTTCACACTATCAGATCCAGAAGACGGACAGTTAAGGTTACTGTAAATCAGTGAGTAGTGAGTAGTGAGTAGTGAAAGAAGTGGTCAGTGGTGAGTAATCAAGTTTTACCATTACCAATTACCCATTACCAATTATCCTTGTAAAACCTCCCGCAACAATTCGCGATGCATGTAAGCTCGATCTACTAGAGATTGAATTTGGTCTGGGCTTAAGGCTTCTCCGTTGGCGTAATGCTCGATCCAAGTGCGGCTGATGGTGTTGGGTTCGTTGGGAATTTCAGCGACATCCCAACCAGGCATAGAAAGTTCTGCCATCAATAGCTCGACTTTTGGATCGTAGCTAATGGCAAAACAGCGACAACCTTCTGCGGCTGCCATAATTAGGCTGTGAAAGCGCATTCCAATTGCCATTTCTACACCGCGAAACACGCCTTTTAAACTTCTGGGGTCTTCGAGATACAGGATTTGATTTGCTCCTGGTAGTTGCGGCTGAATCGCTTGAGCGATCGCCAAGTCCTGAGATAATTGGAATGGGACTAATAAAATGCAGGTGTCTGTTGCCCGTTGAAAGTCAACTAAAGCACGGGTTAAGTTGGTGAGGCGATCGGGAGTTAATTGCGGATGCGATCGCAACGTTACGGCGACTCTCGGCGCTGGTAAATCCCACAATCCAGGCGTAGTTCCGGCTTCCAATGCCCACACCGGATCGGGGGCTTGTAGATAGGGAACTTGCCAGTTAGTCAGCAAACTTGCAGAACCGCGATCGCGGACGCTTACCCCCGCACATCCAGCAAATGTCTGTTTTGTTAACCAACGAGTCAGCGGATTTTTTAAAGGACCGATTCCCTGCGCCCAAGCGATGGATTTTAGCCCTAACTTCTGCGCCATGGTCATTAATCCACCGTAGTAGAATGGGCTGATGGCACTGGTAGCATCTTGCATGATACTACCTCCACCCCAAATAAAAGCGTCTGACTGTCGCAGGGTTCTCCACACAGGAGAAACAGCCATGCGATCGCACGCCTCTACTTGATAGCGATCGCTCGTCTGGGCTGGATTACCAGATAGAACAACAGGTGTCACGTTGCTCGGCAGCATTTGCAGCAGCGTTGCCAGCAATGCCTCATCCCCGCCATTACCTTTACCGTAGTAACCGCACAACACCGCCCGTATTTGCCTCACGCTGACTGCTCCATAATCTCTGCTTCATCAAATTTTGATGAAAACTTTATAATATATAGGCTGTATGTTATCAGTTATCAGTTAATAGTTGTTATTGGTCATTTGTCATTTGCTGTTGGTTGACAGTGGACGGTTGTTTTTGTCCCCTTGTCCCCTTATCTTCCTTGTCCTCCCCTAGCCCCTAGTCACTAGCCCCTAGCCCCTCACAATGCACGCACTCTCAATTCCTACTTGGATTATTCACGTCTCTAGTACGATCGAATGGGCGATCGCAATTTGGCTGATTTGGAGTTATGGCGAGGCTGTGAGCAACCGTGCTTGGTATGCTTTTTCTCTGGCGATGCTGCCAGCTTTAATTAGTGCTATGTGCGCCTGTACTTGGCATTTTTTCGACAATGCCAAATCTTTAGAATGGTTGGTGACGCTTCAAGCTAGCATGACTCTAGTAGGAAACTTTACATTATTAGCTGCTGGTTGGTTACTGTGGCGCTCAACGCGATCGCCTCATGCTCAATCTTCTAACCCTATCTCTTCTATGCCTGTCAAATCGCAAAAATTGGGGAAATGATTTCTAAAGAAACTCTCTTCGCTTTATCTCTTTTTCCCTATCTAGGCTTTCTCTGGTTCGTGACTCGCTCTCAACAACTGCCGCGTTTAGCATTGATTGGCTTCTACGGTACTTTGGTATTTGTCGCCGTCACCATTCCCGCCGGAATTTACGCCCAAGTCCATTACGGCGCATCTCTTGCTAACGTTGACTGGTTGCACGGTAGCGCCGAAGTCTTCTTGACTCTCTCTAATATTTTAATTGTCTTAGGTTTTCGACAAGCTCTTAAGAGGGGAGTAGGGAGTAGGGAGTAGGGAGTAGGGAGTGGGGGAAGAGGAGACAGGAAGGACAAGGGAGTATTGTTGATTGTTGATGGTTAATGGATAATAGCAGTTCTTCCATTACCAATTACCCATTACCAATTACCAATTATGGAAATTTATCCAGCTATAGATTTACTTGCAGGTCGCTGCGTGCGACTGTACCAGGGAGACTACGATCGCTCTGAGGTTTTTCACGATAATCCTGCCGATCTCGCTCGACAATGGACTAGTCAAGGTGCTACCTGGCTGCATGTCGTCGATTTAGATGGAGCAAAAGCAGGTAAACCAGTTAACTTAGAGGCGATCGCGGCTATTGTACGGGCAGTTTCAGTACCAATTCAAGTAGGTGGCGGGTTGCGCGATCGCTCTAGCGTGGCTCAATTGCTGGAATTAGGCGTACAGCGAGCTATTTTAGGTACTGTGGCTGTAGAACAACCCCAATTAGTAGCTAGTCTATGTCAAGAATTTCCAGATCGGATCGCTGTTGGCATTGATGCCCGTAATGGTAAGGTAGCTACACGCGGATGGCTGGAAACTTCAGAAGTCTTAGCCATAGATTTAGCTCAACAAATGCAACAACTGGGTGCGGCGGCGATTATTTATACTGATATTCATCGCGATGGGACTCTGGCTGGACCCAATTTAGAGGCTTTGCGGGAACTTGCAACCAGCTTATCGATTCCGGTTATCGCTTCTGGTGGGGTAAGTTCTATTACCGACTTACTCAGCCTGCTGGCTTTAGAACCCTTGGGTGTCACGGGTGCGATCGTCGGTCGTGCTTTGTATACTGGGGATATTTCTCTCAAACAGGCTTTACAAGCAGTCGGTCAAGGACGTTGGCAAGATATCCCACCAGATTTAGGGTCGTCGGCTTTTGCTTAACTTTGTCATTGGTCATTTGTCAGTAGTCATTTGTTAAAAGTATAGTTTTCCGTCAGTCCGCGCAGGCGGACGAAGGTTTGTGTAGCCGCGAATTCTAGTCGCCGAGGCTAATGCATAAAAGTTAAAGTCTCAGCTGATAGCTAAATGGGCTGAGTTAAACTCAAAATTGCATTTTCAGATTTTGCAACTCAGATTTTGCAGCATTGAACCATTTAGTTTGTCTACTCGATCTTGAAACAAATTGAGGAGGTTTGGCAGGCTTTTGGTTGCATATATCTTTTTGGACGATCGCCTTTTTTATTCATAGCTATACAAAATAAGTTGTCTATTGCTATCTGAATTTGACTAAAATCTTCAGCAATTCATTATGCAAATTTGAATTGTATAGCTATATTTTTCCCAATAAATTTGAGAATTAAAACTCAAATTTGCTAGATAGTTTGGGTGATTTTTGCTGTTTATATTCATAAAAACAATTTCAAAAAAACTTTTTATTTTTTCGGAAAACGAAGCGATCGGGGTGAAGTATACCAACAGCGATAGAACAAGTATTTTTCATCCGATCGTGCTAAATATTTGTTTAATTGCTGAATATCTCAAAATATATTTCGAGGAAACAAGATGCTAGTTTCAACTTTTGAACTTCTGGTTAAACCTCAGCTACCAAAAAATTTGAACCCTCCACCACCCCCTGCTGCTAGCAGTCTCAGCCGGACTGTTATTCAGGGATATTTCTTGACTATTGCCAATGTAAATAACTTTGATGTCAAGCTATCGCTTGTCTTTACAGCTCTTACACCATCTGTAGACATAGAGCAAACTTTCGCTTTTATTGACATCGCAGGCAGCAATATTCCAGGCGATCTTCAGCCACATATAGTCCCAGGAAAAGCAAGTATCGAGTTAGATATTCCCGCCAATGACACCATACTATTTATTTTACAACCAGACATTATTAAGAACGAAGGAGAATTGCTGACAAAGCAAGATTTTGAGGTGCGTGGTTACGTAGAAATCTTGTTATCTTCTCTCTCATTTCCGAGAATTGCTACTTTGTTAATTACTCCCGAACAAAGAGCTACATTCTTTAAAGACTTAGCAGCTACCGATCCTCAATTAGACCAAATTATTTACAATCTGCCTACAGCTACTGGTAGTTCTCTTTTCACGTTAGCAAATTTCCCAGTTCCAAATCCTTTCCCAAATCCATTCCAAAGCCTAATGCAAGTCAATGGATTACCGCAAATCCAAGGAAATTTTGCCATGCAATAGACAATTTTTGAATCGCTATTAAATGTCGGGTGGGCATTGCCCACCTTGTCTCTAAATATCGCTAATTAAAGCACGGTAATACTTATGAAAACAGAATTTAAATTTAGACCAATTTCCTTTAGTTGGGTAGCTATTCATCCTCAACCCAAAGGTATAATATTATTTATTGGTGGAGCTTTTTTTGGAAGTTTTCCCACTCTTTTCTACTGCTATTTCTTTAGTCAGCTATTCGCCGCAGGATATACAGTTATCGCCCTGCCATTTAGATTTACTTTTCGTCATTGGTCTGTAGCCATAACTCTTTTGGAAGAAGAAGCTGTTTTACAAAAATCAATTATTCAGCTAGCAAAGCATCTTGGTTATCCTCATGAGATTTACCTAGACAAAAAAAAATTATTTTTGGGTAGGGCATAGTTTAGGTTGTAAATATATCACTCTGTTAGAAATTTTAGGAGATCCGCCAACTTTACAAAAAATGAATTCGGGTAGCGTAGATCAATACCAAGATGTTCAAAATCAGCTAAATATAGTTAGTCAAGATACTCCTACAGATATTAAAGGTCAGCCTTCTTTATTAATCGCTCCCGATATTAGCGATACAGAAAGTGCAATTCCTATCCATTTTGTTGCTGCCTTGCTAGACTATTTGAAACTCGGCGCACTTCCCACGAGAAGACAGACGATAAATTTAATTAGTAAGAGTAATCTATTTAACCTTACAGCACTCATTTCCTTCGATCGAGATACACTCGCAGGAAGCGAGAAGGATATTAACAAACCTCCAAAACAACGAGAAAAAAGTGATGTCTTGTTTTTCATCGAGCAATTGGAACTACGATGTAAAAAACATTCAGTTGCATGTCCTGTAATTAGGACGGAATTAAGGGGTAAGCATCTAGAACCACTAGGAGTTAAAATCGGTAACTACATTGTCGATCTAAATCCTTTTGACAAGTTTATTAAACCACTCGCCTCTAGACAATTAGAAGCTGTTGCACTGCAATTTCTCAAAGAACTCGACAAAAGAAGAAAGTGAGTGGTTATCAGTTATCAGTTATCAGTTATCAGTTATCAGTTATCAGTGTAGAGACGTTACATGTAACGTCTGTACAAAGTTATCAGTTATCAGTGACCAATTACCAATGACCAATGACACCTTACAATATCAATTCCCACGTCTGCCCAACTAAGTCTTTCCCAAAGCTGTGATGGGGTTCTTGATGCACTAAGCGATATCCTGCTGCTTCGTAAATTCGACGGGCAGCAGATAAGACACTATTCGTCCATAACTCAATCTTTTGATATCCGGCTTGTCTGGCAAAGCGATCGCATTCTTTAACTAAGCGCGTTCCAATCCCTAAACCTCTGGCTTTGGGTTCGACGAGTAGCAAGCGTAACTTGGCAACTGTATCTGATTTTTTCACCAAAAATACGGAACCGACAATCTCCCCGTCTTTTTCCGCAATCCAGCACCGTTCTTTTTTCGGATCGTAGTTTTGAACGAACTCCGCCACAATACTCGCAACCAGCGCCTCAAACTGCTCGTCCCAACCGTATTCTTGGGTATACAATATGCCGTGACGGTGAACGATCCAACCCATGTCTCCTGGTTGATGAGGACGCAGTAAGTAAGGAGTTTTACTTTCTGGTACAGTGCCTAATAGTTCCTCTATCGTTTGCATTGCTTCAATCAAACGGCTTTGATTTCCAACAGACAACTGGCTCAACATCTCACCAATTTTATGCCGCGATCGCTCGTTCAGTTGAGCAAAAGCCTGTTGTCCTTGTTCTGTCAGTAATATCGAGTTCTGTCTACCGTCAGTTTCAGATGGTTGGCGAGCGATCGATCCTTGTTGCGTAAAGCCGCGCAAAATTCGACTCAAATATCCTGCGTCTAATCCCAATTCTTTCGCAAGTTCGCTGGCTGTGGTGCGATCGCGGTGTGCTATTTCATAAAGAATCCGCGCTTCTGTCAGGGAAAATTGGCTGCTCAACAATCCTTCTTGCAATACGCCGATTTTTCGCGTATAGAAGCGATTAAAGCGGCGTACAGCCTCCACACGCTGAACTATATCTGTCGGGACTATCATGACAACCGTTAACTGTAGATTATTTATTTGATTTTACCAAATATTTAGTTGCTTTTATCAATTAAATTAAGAATAATTTGTGCCGTTATGTTATTGAATTTCCTAATGAGAAATTATTAATATCCCGTTGGTGTGGGGCGGGTTTGGCGAGCATGTCTGCTAAAGTCTGGATTTTTTGGCAAACCCGCGCCTACTTGACTTTTATCGAACGCTTGTTTTATATTAATTTCTATCAAACGTTCGATTTAAAATGTCTGTCCGATGCCTAAGATTGTAGACCGCGAGCAGTACCGTAAAGAGCTGTTACTCAAAAGTTTTGACCTATTTGCCGAAAAAGGCTACGGCTCGATTACTATGCGACAACTAGCTCAAGGGTTAGGCGTGTCTACAGGAACGCTTTATCATTACTTTCCTAGTAAAGAAGCCTTATTTCTTCAGTTGGTGGAAGAATTAGACAGACAAGATCTGCTTAACTTTTTGGCTGAAGCAGGAAATCCACCCACGTTAGCAGAACGAATTGAAACTATGTTTAACTTCGTTGCTAAAAATGAAGATAATTTTCAAAAACAACTTTTACTTTGGGTGGAGTTTTATCAGCAGGAAAAGGCTGAATGGAGCAAACATACAACATTCCAATCCTCCTGGGATGAGACTACGCAAGCGATCGCCGACTATTTGCAAATACCAGAAAAAGCGATCGCGGATTTCGTATTGAACTATCTTTACGGCTTATTAATGCGAGGAATATTTGAAAACAAAACCATTTCTTACTCAGAACAAGCAACCCTACTGAGTAAAATTCTTACAGCATATCTTAGCTAATTCGTAATTCGTAATTAACACTTAACAAACCAATTACCAATCACCCATTACCCATTACCAACTACTCACTACTCACTACTCACTACTCACTTCCTCATGACTAATGACACTTTTAAACCTTCAAATCGCTGGATAGCTGGGCTAATTCTGACGGCAACTGCCATTACAGGAGCAACTGGCTTTTATGCCATCTCCCAATCTTCCCAGCCTTCTCCCCCTGTGATGACAACTCCCCCAGTTACTAAGGTGACGGCTTTGGGGCGACTGGAACCAGAAACAGAAGCAATTCGCCTATTTGCCCCAGTTGTTTTAGATGGCGATCGCGTCGATAAATTACTAGTTAAAGAGGGCGATCGCGTTCTAGCGGGACAAACAATTGCCATTTTAGATTCTCGCGATCGCTTGCAAGATGCTCTAGAGCAAGCCCAAGAGCAAGTGAGAGTCGCCCAAGCTAAGTTAGCACAAGTCAGAGCAGGGGCGAAAATAGGAGAAATTCAAGCACAGGAAGCGACAATTACTCGTATACAAGCAGAAATTGCTGGAGAAACATCAACTCAAAACGCTACTATTGCTCGCTATCAAGCTGAAGTACAAAACGCCCAAGTAGAGTATAATCGTTTCCAGCAATTATATCGTCAAGGTGCAATCTCTGCATCAAACATAGATGGCAGAAGATTAACTTTGGAAACCGCCCAGGCACAACTCAAAGAGGCACTTTCAGGTAAAAATCGTACGGTAGAAACTTTACAAGCTCAACTGCAAGAAGCTAAAGCCACTCTCAATCGCATTGCCGAAGTGCGTCCGGTAGACGTAAATGCAGCCCAAACAGAAGTCGATACGGCGATCGCGGCAGTTAAAGCAGCCGAAACACAACTACAACAAGCTTATATTCGCGCACCCATGTCTGGACAAATACTGAAGATTCACACGCGATCGGGAGAGAAGATTAGCGATTCGGGAATTATAGAAATGGGACAAACCGCCCAAATGGTTGCTGTAGCCGAAGTTTATCAGACTGATATCGGCAAAGTTAAGTTAGGGCAATCAGCAGCTATTACCAGTCAAGCAATTTCAGGACAGTTGCGCGGTAAGGTTTCTCAAATTGGTTTGCAGGTCGATCGGCAAAATGTTTTCAGTAACCAGCCTGGGGAAAATTTAGATCGGCGAATAGTAGAAGTCAAGATTCGCTTGCATCCAGAAGATAGTCAACGGGTGGCTGGGTTGACGAATTTACAGGTAGAAACAGCAATTCAACTGTAGTTTTCGTTTGTCCTACAGCATAACGGATGTTCGGTATAAATAAAGTAGCTTGGAAAAAGTCAAAAGTCAAAACATTACTCACTACTCACTTTCAACTGACAAGGAGAAATCGAAATGTTGCAAAATTTGCAATAAATGATTGTGCCGAATTCAACCGACTGCGCCATAGATAAGGGCGGGTTTACAGGAAAAGTTTGTTTTAAGTAAAGCATATTGATAAACCCGCCCCTACAAGCAATGGACGTATATCGCTAATTACCAATTACCCATTACCAATTACCCATTATTATCATGAACTGGTTAAAAAAAATTCCTCTTGCATGGCATCAATTGATGAAAGAAAAGACGCGCTTGCTAGTTGCGATCGCGGGAATTGGTTTTGCTGATATGCTCATTTTTATTCAATTAGGATTCAATGATTCTCTTTACGATGGGGCGACGCAGACACAAAACTTGTTACAAGCAGATTTGGTAATGATTAACCGTCAGTTTGAATCATTAACTACACCGCAAACTTTTTCCAGAGAAAAATTGTATCAAACATTAGCATACGATGGAGTAACTTCTGTCAGTTCGATTTACATTAGTACAGGTGAGTGGAAAAATCCTACTACGCGGATTGACAGGGCAATTTTAATTTGGGGTATCGATCCGAATGCACCTAGTTTTGCCGTACCAGAAATTCAACAAAACGCGCAGCGATTACAACTTTTAAATACTGCTTTATTCGATCGCGCCTCTCGTCCAGAATATGGTGCGATCGCAGATATATTAGAAAAACAAGGCAATGTAGAAGTACAGTTAAATCGGCAAAATATTCAAACTATCGGTTTGTTCAGAATTGGTGCATCTTTTGCTGCTGATGGTAATGTAATTGTTAGTCATTCGACTTTTCTCAAATTATTTTCCACTCGTAAATCAAATCAAATTGAAATTGGACTCATTCAACTCAAACCAGGGGTAAATTCAGACATTATCAAAGCACAATTAACAGCAAGTCTTCCGAATGATGTTAGAGTAATGACACCAAAAGAGTTTGCTGAGGCTGAAAAATATTATTGGGAAAGCCAAGGTGCGATTGGATTTATTTTTGGACTTGGTGTAGTTGTAGGTATTATTGTTGGCATCGTGATTGTTTATCAAATCCTCTACACCGATGTTGCCAATCACTTACCAGAATACGCCACTCTCAAAGCAATGGGATATAGCGATCGCTACTTATTAGGTGTTCTAATCCAAGAATCACTAATATTAGCTGTTTTGGGATATATCCCTGGATTTCTCATTTCTTTAGGACTATATCAGGTTGCAGCAGCAGCGATTTTAATGCCAATTGGAATGAAGATAGAACGGGCAATCTTTGTACTAGCAATTACGTTTGCAATGTGTAGCATATCTGGGGCGATCGCGATGCAAAAATTGCGTTCCGCCGATCCTGCGGATGTATTTTGAATGGAAATTGGAAATTGGTAATTGCTAATTGGTAATGGGTAATTGGTAATTGTAAGCTATTCATTTCCTAAAGATTTCAAGTATGCGTTCAATCTAGGAATCAATTCATCAATGATTGGTTTAAGTATAGTGGATTGTTCAGTATTAATAAGGTTTCGAGTATATGCTAAGCGTAACCAACTAATAGTTTCATACAAAGATCCTCTAGCTATCTTTATAAATCGCTGATTATCTTTAAAGTTATGACGACCGCGCCCCTCTGCAATATTGACACAGATACTATCAGCAGCGCGAACGATCTGTTTTCCCATCGTATCTTTAGTAAAACTATCCCACTGCTTAACAATTTGCCAGATCTTATTTGCTAATTTTTCAGCCAACTTATACACATTTAAACTCTCAAAGTCCGGTCTAGCCACTCAACAATCCTCATCTTATGCTCCATGTCTTATATTTCCCCTTGCTAACCAATAATCACCAATTACCCATTACCAATTACCAATTACCAATTACCAATTACCCATTACCCATTACCATGCAATCCGTAATTTCTATCCAAAATCTCAATCACTACTTCGGACAAGGCGAATTGAAAAAACAGGTTTTATTTGATATTAATTTAGAAATTATGCCAGGAGAAATTATTATTATGACAGGTCCTTCTGGCTCTGGTAAAACGACTTTGTTAAGTCTAATGGGAGGATTGCGATCGGCTCAAGAGGGTAGTTTGAAGATATTAGAACAGGAAATTCGCGGCGCGAGTAAACAGCAATTAACTCAACTACGCTGCGAAATCGGCTATATTTTCCAAGCGCATAACTTGATGTCATTTCTCACCGCAAAACAAAACGTAAGAATGTCTTTAGAATTGCACGATCGCTATCTTGCTGAAGACTTGAATGCTAAAGCCACAGCCATGCTAGAAAGCGTTGGTTTAGGAAACCGCGTCGATTATTACCCAGAAAACCTCTCAGGGGGGCAAAAACAGCGAGTGGCGATCGCCCGTGCGTTGGTAAGTCATCCTAAAATCGTGCTAGCAGACGAACCTACAGCCGCGCTAGATAAGAAATCTGGACGCGATGTCGTGGAGATTATGCAGCGTTTGGCAAAAGAACAGGGTTGCACCATTCTGCTTGTCACCCACGATAACCGCATTCTCGACATTGCCGATCGCATTGTTTACATGGAAGATGGTCGTTTAGCAAATAATCCGAATTCTGCTGTCTTGGATGAGTAGATATATATGGAGTCACCAACCAGGAGAATAAACAGTGGATCGTTTATACGCTGCCGATATTTGTCAAATGCCTGAAGCTTGGGCAAATACTAAGACTTGGCAAGAGGCTTGTAGCAAATCTAACGTACATCCGCAAAACAGTCATCACGAGCTGCTACTGCCGTCAGCAATTGTAGCATTACCAATATTGATGATTGTGTCGATACTCTTTAGCAGAAAGCTAAGACAACACCATCGTCGCCAGCATCAGAGAAATTTAGCATTTACCCGCTTGCAACAAGTGGCGATGCTAGAACGGATGCTAAATATTAAGGTTAAATAGTAGCTTGCAAGTATTATTAGCTAGAAAAACAGATTGACTCAGTAGCCCATACGTAGTATAAATGCATTACTCGAAGTATTTAGTTCGCCAAAATAAAAAGCGATCGCGCCTCCAGCTTACCATTTCTGCTAATAACTTAGCTATGACTAGAAAAAGCGAAGATAAAAGTTTGTTTGAAATGGGTCTGATCTACGGAACTATTCTAGGATGTCTAGGTTTAATTGCGTTAATCATGTTTTCTGAACCAAGGTTAATTATTGCATGTTTAATATTTTTAATTTGGATACTAATTCTCTCGCTACTAGAGTAACCTCGGCGATCGGTAGTATTTTTGCTAACTACTACGAAGAATTTGTACAATAATTTGTGTCAGAAGACAATATTCGTAATCGTGCGTTGTATGGTTGTTGAATATAACAACAAAGTAAATAACTAAAAACTAATTTTGCACAAAGTTTCTATCAGTTTTTCAATATGTGCTGGCTCATGAGTTGCCATCACAGAAAATCGAATCCTACTAGTCGGTACGGTAGGAGGACGAATTGCTGGAGCAAAAATTCCCGCCTCTTTTAATTGCGAACCAACTTTTAAGGCTGTGGCTGCATCTGCTAATTGCAAAGACACAATTGGCGACTCAGAAGGTAGTAATTTAAGTTGGGGTAATTCTTGAGTAATTAATTGTTTTAAATAACTAATATTACGCCAAAGTTGCTGTCTGCGTTCTGGTTCTTGTTGTATAATTGAAGTAGCTACGATCGCCGCCGCAGTATCGGCAGGAGAAAGGGCTGTAGTGTAAATCCAGCTTGCCGCACGGTTGCGTAAAAAGTCGATTAAAGCGGCTGAACCTGCAACATAACCACCTAAACTTCCCAAAGCCTTACTTAGCGTTCCAACTTGAATTAACGGGCTACCAGTAAGATTAAAATGCTCTACGCAACCAGCCCCATTACTAAAAATTCCGGTAGCGTGAGCTTCATCAATTAATAGCATACAGTTAAACTGCGTTGCTAAATTCATCAGTTCTGGTAAAGGACACAAATCACCATCCATACTAAAGACGCTATCAGTCATAATTAAACAACGACGGTAGCGATCGCGCTGTTCTAACTGAGTTTTTAAAAATAAAATATCGCTATGAGGATATTCAATAATTGTGGCGCTGCTGAGAATTGCGCCATTTTTTAAACAAGAATGATTGTATCGATCTGAAAGAATTAAATCGCGTTTGTCAACTAAAGCTGCAATCGTGCCTAAATTTGCCAAATATCCAGAACTGAAAACCAAAGCCGCTTCAGTTTGTTTTAAAATTGCGATCGCACTTTCTAATTCTCGATGCAATTCTCGATGTCCGCTGAGTAGACGCGAACCCGTACTTCCCGTACCGTATGTTTGCGTAGCTGCTACAGCTGCTTGAATTAATCGTTCGTCCCCTGCTAATCCCAAGTAATCGTTACTAGCAAAATTAATTAGCGATCGCCCTGCCATTTGAATAATAGCACCAGGAAGACCTTCAATTGTCTGTACGCTACGATACCAATTGGTTTTGTGAATTGTAGCTAGAGATTGTTCTATCCAAGCATAAGGATCGGTAGACATTAGAGTATTGTACTAGGCGAATGCAATTCGCGACTACACAAACCTTCGTCCGCCTGCGCGGACTCATATTCAACTGGCTTCAACCCACATAGGCGAGTTTTGCCTGTATAGTTGCGATTTCTCATCGCCCTCAGTATAGTATGAAAGCTTCAGTAACCTTACCTAGAATCAGCGATCGCGCTTCATTTCTTCAGAACATATCCACAAATACCCAGAGTCATCTAGGTAAGAATGCGGAGACATCTGCACAAGTGCAGAATAAACCAGTGAATTTGCGGTTAAATAAAAATCAGCCTCACCCTAGGATGATCGTATACTCAATTTTCACTTAAAAAACATAAAGGTGCGTTGTGGCTTCAAACGGTAACATCAAGCGTACATTAAATGAAGTTCTGCCCCTTGCAGAAAGTTTACCATTAGAAGATAAAGCCGAGTTAGTACAGCGATTAATTGGCGAACACTCAGGCTTAAATGTGGTTATTGATAATAGTTGTTTATCTGGATCGATTATTGGCTTAGTTAATTTAATGAGTCGCGATGAAGTAGCAGAAACATTAATTGCGATCGCCAATCGAGTTATTCTTGAAGGTAAGATCTCCAGAGGCTAGTTCTAAGGTGCGTTATTAACGCACCCTACCATTTTAAGCAGTAGCGAAACTAGGATTTATGGACTGTACTTTTTGTTCGTCAGCCGTGTTTAACTTCTGCACAAATTCCTGAGTTAGCTGATTAAAAGCTTTAGCACCAGCCGAGTGAGGATTGCTCAAAACTACGGGCATAAAACTGTCAACTGCTTTAGCAACATTAACATCCATCGGGATTTGAGTATTGAAGATTTTATCAGAAGTAAAATCCTGATTGATCCGCTGTACGACTTGCCTTTGATATCTACCTGTAAATAGATTACCAGCCATTGTAAAGACAATACCAATTAACTGAATACCCATCGGAGCCTCGGCTTCATGGCTTTTTTTCAATTCGGCAATTCGTCTTTCGAGTAACTGAATTCCTACAATTGATAGGGGTTCTGGTTTAGCTGGTAAAATATAAAAATCGCTAGCAGCAAGGGCGCTACGAGTCATGAGATTGTAGCCAGGAGCGCAGTCAAAAATAATGCAGTCGTATTCTGACATAATCGGCTGCAAAGTCTGCTTGAGCAAATTTCTTTCAAACCGATTCCAGACAACTTCAAAATCCAAGCGATCGACTTCAAAAGCTTTTTCGTGTAGCATTTCTGCTACCATATATTCGTCATACAGCTCGATATCTCCTGGTAACAAATCCAGGTTATTAATGTTACATACCGAACGATGAATTGCATCTTGGATGGCAATTTTAGTTTGGGGATTCGGCTGAATAATTTGGTTAATAAAATTCTTGAGCGTGCGCTTTCTTTTTCTATAGTTAGCGAAGCTTGTAGGAGCCATCAAGCTCAGAGTGGCGCTAATTTGGGTATCCAAGTCAAAAATCAACACCCGCTTACCATGCTCTTTTGCTAGCGCCGTGGCTAGATTGACGCTGAGAGTCGTTTTGCCGACACCTCCTTTCATGTTAGCAGTGGCGATCGTATACGTCATGTTTGACATCCTCGCAAGTGCAGCTAGTCGGTTTGAGTCTCCGAATAGCTTAGCTGCACTTGCACAAGTGGGAGAAATTTAATTGAATATCTTTATGAAATTTAGTAATTTGGGCGTGGCTTGGAAAATGTAAGGGCGGGTTCACCAAAAACTATCCGCGTTCATCCGCGTTCAAATTGCCTGAATACCTTGGCGGGGCGGGTTTAATCAGATTTTTGCTCAAATCTAAAGATGGTTGGTAAACCCGCCCCTACACACCTGCAATCCATTTGTTCTGAATTGCCAATACAGCCGCCTGGGTACGATCGCGTACTCCTAATTTCTGGATAATGGTATGGACGTGTACTCTCACCGTACCTGGAGTAATGTACAGGGTAGTGGCGATTTCTTGGTTAGACTTACCCGCCGCAATTAAAGCTAAAATCTCTTGTTCCCGTTGCGTTAGTGGTAGAGTATCTGCTGGAGTTGCGATCGCCTCGCTCTCATCTGAGTTACGATCGAATGTAGTGCGAATCTCTGTAGTTGCTGTACGATCCCACCAAGAAGCACCAGCCGCAACCGAACGAATTGCTAAAATTAAAGTCTCAGCTGCAATACCCTTCAAACAATAACCCGCCGCCCCTGCTGCAATCAACCGCGAAATCAAAGACTTTTGGGAATGGGAAGTTAAGACTAATACTGGTAATTGGGGATTTTGCTGTTTAATTTGCCGACACGCCTCTACACCACCAATTCCAGGTAATCCTACATCGAGTAATACCACATCAAGGACGTGACGCTGTACCATTTCTACGGCTGTCTCTCCATCTTCCGCTTGGGCGACAATTTCGATGCTTGATTCTTGTTGCAATTTGACTTCTAAGCCAAGGCGAAACAATTCGTCATCTTCAACCAGGAGTAACCGCAAGAAAGGAGACATTCTAGATATGGACTGACAAAGCAGGTAAGCGGAAACAAAATAGTGCGCCTTGAGGCAAACGATTCTCTGCCCAAATTGTACCTTTATGAGCGGTAATAATTTGCCGTGTCAAGTACAATCCCAACCCAGAACCTTTTGCTTGGCGATCGCTATGTCCCTGATAAAATCGTTCAAATAGATGCGGTAGTTGTTCGGTAGTAATTCCCAAACCGTTATCCAACACTTTGACAACGCAATATCCCGCCTGGGATTCAAACACCACTTCTACCTTACCACTGCGACGGGAATGGTTGATGCCGTTGGTGAGGAGATTGGCAAACACCCGTTCTAATTGCAGCGCATCACCCCGCACCCACATGGCGCGGCGAAAGTCTGAGTCGCCATATCCCAAATTAATATAAACCTGACGTGAAGAGGCAAGTTCTGTCAAGGAGGCGATCGCTGCTTGCGCTATGGCGACTAAATCGACTGGTGCTAGTTGTAATTGCAATCCTTCGGTGTCGTTGCGGTAAACATCGAGTAGCGTTTCCACCAGTTGTAAAGTAGACTGATGCGAACGGATCATCTTTGCTAAAATCTTGTAGTGGGTAGGCGTAACCGCACCGAAATTTCCGCGTTCCCAAGCTTTAAGGGTTTCAATCGCACCTAATAGCGGAGTTTTCAAGTCGTGGCTGAGGGTTGAGGCGAAGTCTTCCCTGACTCTAGCTAATTGTTCCTGAGATTGTAACTGAACTTGCTGTTGCGCGATCGCTTGGGCGTAGCGACGGTTGCGATCGCTCAAAATTCCTGTCACAATCAGAGCGATTGAGGCAATGATGCGAGTAGCGATCGTTGCAGGTTTAACCACCTCACCTACAGGAAGCCATATATTTAATATTGTCAGTACTACAGCAACAAGGGTAGCGTATAATGTTGCTTTCCTACCCAAACGAGAAGCAGAAATTAGAATTGGTCCCGTATAAAGGTAGCCAAAAACATAATCTACATGAGTGGTAAACTCTAGTACCAACACCACTGTAAATAGACAGACAATCCAACTCCACGCACTCCAAGCCTGATGATGAAAAGATAGTATTTTTTGGTATGGAGGTAAGGGCATGAGGTAATGGTAATAAGTGGTGCGTGGTGCGTGGTGTGCGGCTGATAACAAATTTATCGTCAGTTTCAAAAAAATGAGCGTTTAGATTCCGTTTATTTGCAATTTATATCATTTGATATACGAGCATCGCTCTTGACAGATAATTTCAATGTTTTTAGACATATGTATATAATTTACCCCGCTTAAACAAAACCACAAATAAGTTATATGTTTGATAGATTACAGAATTCTACTTAAAGTCAGAAAATATGAATTGAATCAAGTCCGAGCGCAAAAGACAACTATTTGTTCTTGCCTGTTTCATCCGTGTTCCAATTATTCTCAAAGTAAAAACCAAATATTTTATGTGGCAAGGATTTTTCCAAATCGCAATCACATTAATTATATTAGTAGCTATTACCCCTTTCTTTGGTAGCTACATCGCCTCTGTTTTCTTAGAAAAACAAACATTTCTCGATCCGGTAGCAAAGCCTATAGAACGTGTCATATATGCTTTAGGTGGCATCCGTACCAAAGATGATATGACCGGATGGCAATACGCCCAGGCAATGATTTACAGCAATATTGTCATGGGTATTTTTGTTTATCTCATCTTCATATTTCAGGGAATTCTACCTTTAAATCCGACCAACTTACAAGCGCCCAGTTGGGATTTAGCCCTGCATACAGCTATCTCATTTATTACTAACACCAATCAGCAGCATTATTCTGGCGAAACAACTTTTAGTTATGCTAGTCAAATGCTAGCCTTGGGATTTTTAATGTTTACCTCAGCCGCCACTGGGTTAGCAGTAGGTATAGCCTTTATTCGAGGTTTAACAGGTAGACCGTTAGGTAACTTTTACGTAGATTTGACGCGAGCGATTACCCGAATTTTACTCCCAATTTCCATAATTGGGGCGATCGCATTACTCATTGCAGGCGTTCCAGAAACTTTAGCAGGACCAGCAATAGTTACTACTCTAGAAGGTGCAACTCAAGTTATTGCTAGAGGACCCGTAGCCCATTTTGAATTTATCAAAGAACTAGGAGAAAATGGCGGCGGCTTTTTTGGCATCAACTCCGCTCACCCATTTGAAAACCCAAATGCATTTACCAATTTGTTAGAAATTATGGCGATGGTTTGTATTCCCGCTGCCTTAATTATCACCTACGGCATCTTTGCCAATAATAAAAAGCAAGGATGGTTATTATTTTGGATGGTGTTTATCATTTTTACCCTCTTAATTGTCGTGACAGGAGTAGGGGAATATCAAGGCAATCCTCTAGTTAATAATATTATCGGCGATAGTCCCAATTTAGAAGGAAAAGAAGTCAGATTTGGTTGGGCAGAAACAGCTCTGTGGGCAGTTTTAACTACCGCAACGATGTGCGGTGCAGTTAACGGAATGCACGATTCTCTGATGCCCAACGGTGGCTTTTCTACATTATTTAATATGTTCGTGCAAATGGTGTGGGGCGGTCAAGGAACGGGAACGGCTTATTTATTCGTCTACCTCATTTTAACTGTATTTCTCACTGGTTTGATGGTAGGTAGAACCCCAGAATTTCTAGGACGCAAAATTGAAAAAAGGGAAATTGTTCTCGCTAGCGTTATCTTATTAATTCATCCGATCGCAGTTTTAATTCCCAGTGCGATTACCCTTGCCTTTCCCAATACCTTAGCTGGAATTAGCAACCCTGGTTTCCACGGTATTTCTCAAGTCGTCTACGAATATACTTCAGCATCAGCTAATAATGGTTCTGGTTTTGAAGGATTAGCAGATGCCACATTATGGTGGAATTTAACAACTTGTTTTAGCCTGCTAGCAGGACGCTATCTACCAATTATTGCCTTATTACTACTAGCAGATGGCATGGCAAGCAAACAGCCAGTACCGGAAACTGCTGGCACTTTGAGAACTGACACGCTGCTATTTACAGGAGTTACGGCTGGCGTAATTTTGATCCTTGGCGTATTAACATTCTTCCCCGTTCTCGCCCTAGGACCAATTGCGGAAGGATTTCAAATTGGTAATGGGTAATTGGTAATGGGTAATTGGTAATGGGTAATTGGTAATTGGTAATTGGTAATGGGTAATTGGTAATTGTACATCGCTATTAACTATGAACCATAAACCATTAGCATCTCTCCACCCTCATATAGCGGCTCTAAACCAATGGTGAACTTGTACTTATGTGACTGTAATGGGAACGCGCTTCTGGAACGACAAATGACAAATAACAAATAACAAATGATAACCTCTACCAACATTCACAACTCAAATAGAATAGCTATATATGGATTCTGTAACACCTCTATCAAAACCCCCACGTCCCAGACCGCAGGGACCTCGTGGCGATCGCAAGCATACACCCAAAGTAGATACGAAAGGGCTTTATAAAAGAGCAATAAAAGAGTCTTTTGTCAAGCTCAAGCCGCGAGTGATGTTGAAAAATCCCGTCATGTTTGTGGTTTATGTGGGAACAATTATCACCGTCTTAATGACGATCGATCCCAATTTATTTGGTTCAGTTCAAGGCGAAAATCTACGATTTTTTAACGGTTCGATCGCGGTAATTTTATTCTTCACTTTAGTCTTTGCTAACTTTGCCGAAGCTGTGGCAGAAGGGCGAGGCAAGGCGCAAGCCGATGCTTTGCGATCGACTAAATCGGATACAATTGCCAAAAAACTCTTACCAGACGGTTCGATTCAAGAAATTTCTTCTACTCAGTTGCATCGCAGCGATATCGTAAAAGTAGTGGCTGGCGATATTATCCCTGCTGATGGCGAAGTTTTGGCTGGTGTAGCTTCAGTAGATGAGTCGGCAATTACGGGAGAATCTGCACCAGTATTAAAAGAACCAGGTTCGGACGTAGCTAGTTCCGTCACGGGTGGAACGCGAATTCTTTCCGACGAACTGACGATCCGCATCACAGCCGATCCTGGGAAAGGCTTTATCGATCGCATGATTTCCTTGGTAGAAGGGGCAGAACGCGCTAAAACTCCAAATGAAATTGCTCTGACGGTGTTATTAGCAGTTCTAACTTTGGTATTTTTGTTTGTCGTAGCAACCTTACCAACAATTGCTAATTACGTAAATAGTCCCGTCAGTATCGCAATTTTGATTGCTTTGTTAGTTGCGTTAATTCCCACTACAATTGGCGGTTTATTAAGCGCGATTGGGATTGCCGGAATGGATCGGGTAGCCCAATTTAACGTCATAGCCACCTCTGGACGTGCCGTGGAAGCCTGCGGCGATGTCAATACGCTTGTTTTGGACAAAACAGGTACGATCACCCTAGGAAATCGCCTAGCAGAAGAGTTTGTGCCTGTCAACGGTCATACAATGAACGAAATTGCTCGAGTGGCTTTGGCAGCTAGCGTGTTTGACAATACACCCGAAGGCAAATCAATCGTTCGTCTAGCGGAAAAATTAGGGGCAACAGTAGACTTCGATCGCACTCTGGCTGAAGGGATTGACTTTTCTGCCAAAACCCGCATGAGTGGCACGAATTTACCCGATGGAAGCGAGGTGCGTAAGGGTGCGGTAGGGGCAATTAAGGGTTTCGTGCGTTCCCGTAACGGACGCGAAACCCCCGAACTCGATACAGCCTACGAACGTATTTCTCAATTAGGTGGTACTCCCTTAGCAGTAGCACTCAATAACGAGATTTACGGCGTAATTTACCTCAAAGATATCGTCAAACCAGGGATACGCGATCGCTTCGATCAGTTGCGGCGCATGGGCGTACGCACGGTGATGTTAACAGGAGACAACCGGATTACAGCTTCTGTAATTGCCCAAGAAGCAGGAGTTGATGACTTTATTGCCGAAGCCACACCCGAAGACAAAATCGACGTGATTCAAAGAGAACAAGCACAAGGCAAAATTGTTGCCATGACTGGGGATGGAACGAATGACGCGCCAGCATTAGCACAGGCTAATGTAGGAGTAGCAATGAATTCTGGGACGCAAGCAGCGAAAGAAGCAGCGAACATGGTGGATCTGGATTCCGATCCAACCAAATTAATTGACATTGTAGCTATTGGTAAGCAACTGTTAATCACGCGGGGAGCTTTGACAACTTTTTCGATCGCCAATGATATAGCTAAATATTTTGCAATTATTCCCGTAATCTTTGCTTCAGCTAATTTACAAAGCCTAAATATTATGGGTTTAACTAGTACGAATTCGGCTGTATTGTCGGCGTTGATTTACAATGCTTTGATTATTCCCGCCTTAATTCCGTTGGCGTTGAAGGGAGTGAAATTTAGACCGTTGACGGCAAATCAGTTATTGCAGCGCAATATTCTCCTTTATGGTATCGGTGGGGTACTCGCACCGTTTATTGCAATTAAATTAATTGATGTTTTGGTGACAGCTGTAGGGTTAGCGTAATGGTGATTTTGAACGCAGATAGCGATCGCCCGACCGATTTGTAAAGGCGGGTTCACCCACCATCTCCAATCCTGACTCAAGATCTACCTAAACCCGCCCTGCCGAAATATTTGGCAACCCAAATGGACATAGATGAAAATATTGAAGAGAAAAAACCAATGAAACGAACAAAATCGAAACACCACCCAATTACCAATTACCAATTACCAATTACCAACAAACAATTACCCCTCGTAATTTTCCTAGTTCTATCCCTAAACGCAATTCTCGCTCCAGTAGTTTATGCTGCTACTGGTAACGCTTGGCAACGCACCCAAGCTTATGCTCTAGGAATACTAGGTTTCGTCACATTGGGACTTGTAATTTATTTATTTGATGTCGTATTTCGACCGGAGAGATACTAATGTCTGTATTTCGAGAAATTATCAGAGGAATTCGCCTCACTCTAGTGCTGTGGGTATTAACAGCAATTATCTATCCCAGCCTAATTTTACTACTAGGACAGCTACCCTTTTTACAAAGTCCAGCTAATGGCAGCTTAGTTGTAAATTTAGAAGGACAACCTGTTGGTTCAGTATTAATCGGTCAGCTTTTTACTTCCGAAAAATACTTCCAAAGTCGTCCTAGCACAGTTGATTATAGTATCAGTAAAGAAACCGCATCAACAGGCATATCTGGAGCAAGTAATTTAGCTCCCAGCAATCCAGAATTACTCAAACGAGTTGAAGTACAAGCCAAGCAATTACAAGAGAACGGTATTCAACCTACTGCCGATCTGGTTTATACGTCTGGTTCTGGCTTAGACCCCCACATTACACTAGAAGCAGTCGAAGCACAATTAGTACGAGTTGCTAAAGCGCGGGATTTATCAACCGATGAAATCGTACCTTTAGTAAATAAGCACACTCAAGGCAGATTTTTAGGAATCTTCGGCGAACCTGGAGTTAACGTATTAAAACTAAATCAAGAATTAGATATTTTAGAAACAGCAAAAGGAAAGTAAAAAGTCAAAACAAAGGAGACAGGAGACAGAAGACAGGAGACAGGAGAAGATAAATAAAAATTCTTTTCACGCATCACTCATAACTACTCAATACTCACTCATGACAAATAACAAATAACAAATAACAAATGACAAATGACAAAAAAAAGAGGTAAACACAAAATTTTTATTGGTATGGCTCCAGGGGTAGGAAAAACCTACCGAATGCTAGAAGAAGCTCATGCATTAAAGCAGGAAGGAATAGATGTCGTTATTGGGTTACTAGAAACTCACGGACGTAAAGAAACAGCGCAAAAAGCCGAAGGCTTAGAAATTCTACCTCGCCAGCAAATTCTGCGTAGCGGACTAACATTAACCGAAATGGATACAGAGGCAATTATCAAGCGATCGCCTCAGTTAGTATTAGTAGACGAACTCGCTCATACAAACGTCCCTGGTTCCACTCACGAAAAACGCTATCAAGATGTAGAAGATATTTTATCAAAGGGAATTGATGTTTACTCTAGCGTCAACATTCAACACCTCGAAAGTCTCAACGATCTGGTAGCACGAATAACAGGAATTATAGTAAGAGAACGAGTTCCCGATCGCCTATTAGAAGAAGCAGATGAGGTAGTAGTAATTGATGTTACCCCAGAAACTTTAGAAGAAAGACTAGTAGAAGGAAAAATCTACGCTTCTAACAAAATCGACCAATGTTTGCAAAACTTTTTCCAACGTCGCAACTTAATTGCTTTACGCGAATTAGCACTACGAGAAGTTGCCGATAGCGTCGAAGAAGATGCTTTAGAACTAAGCGCCCGTCACAACGGAAATGACCTAGACGGACAGTATTGTAATATCCACGAACGAGTATTAGTCTGCGTATCTACTTATCCTAACTCCGTTCAACTGTTGCGGCGAGGAGCGAGAATTGCTGGTTATATGAATGCTTTACTCTACGCCGTGTTTGTCGAAGATCCAGATAAATTTCTCACCAAAGCAGAAAGTTTGCACGTTGAGACTTGTGAAAAGTTGTGCCGAGAATTTGGCGGTACATTTATTCGCGTCAAAAATCATGACATTGCTCAAGCGATCGCCAATGTAGCCTGTAAATATCATGTCACCCAAATCGTGATTGGTGAAAGCCAAAGATCTCGCTGGAAAATCTTATTAAAAGGCTCCTTGACTCAAAAATTAGTCCGATTGCTAAAAAACGTCGATTTACACATCATCGCTACCAACAATGAGGGGCTAGGGGCTAGGGGCTAGGGGCTAGGGGCTAGGGAAAGAGGACAAGAGAGAATAACTGCAAATGACTCTTGACAAATGACAAATGACCAATGACCAACGACAAATGTACTAGGATAAAACAGAGAAATCCTCCAGATGCAGCAATTGGTATGAACTTTTTAACTTACGTTCTCCATGTGGTAAGTAGTGGTGCGATCGCTTACTATACTGCTCGACAAGTCCGCGATCCCCTCACACGTCCTAATACTCTCGCTGGCTTCCAATTAGCAGAATCGGGTTTGGTTCCCTTCTTGACAAAATTGAGCCAACGTGCATCCGCAGAAGGCGATGAGTGGCTGGCTGAAAGATTGGCAAAACACGCCGCTGATGAAACTAGGCACGGTCAAATTTTCGCCCATGCACTGAAACAATTAAATAAACAAGTCATAGATTTCCAGCAGAAACGAGAAAAAACGTCAGAGGAAAAGCCAAAAGAACGCCAGCGCAGCCCCTTTTTCGATGCTTTCTTCAAAGACTACTCCCCAGAGCAACTCAAACCAGAAAATATAGAGTGGAACGTGTTTTTGGCAAGCACCTATATTTTAGAGCTGGATGCTAGCAAAGATTTTGTTCGCATGGCAAACGTACTCCCAGAAGACGAACAAACTAGCCGTAACCTCAAAAAGAGCCTTCTGAGTGTAGCTCAAGATGAAACCGGACACGCCAACTACCTCTATGAAGCCATGACGCGGCGAATGCCAGCAACCCAAGTACAGAAACTCATAGATGAATGGCGCACTCGCAAAGTCAACGCCATATTCGCATTTACCAGCAATCTATTTCAGGGTAAAGAGAAACCCCGTTCTTTAGTCACAGACGGCGTTCCCGCCGAAATACCAGAATCTCAACCCCAAGAATTAGCAGCTGTTTAAATCGGTCATTTGTTATTTGTGAGTGGCTGGTGGCTGGTGGCTAGTGGCTAGTGGCTAGTGACTAGAGATAAGCATCTAATCACTACTCACTACTCACTACTCACTACTCACTGACAACTGATTCCCATGCTCTACTTAGATGACATAGTTCGGTTTCTCGATCGCTATTTCGCGATCGAGCGTTATTCTCCTTCTGAAAGAGGCGGCGTTTACATACCATCGACGCGCCCAATTAAAAGAATAGGGCTAGCTTTGGAGCCGTGGGAAAGTTTACCTCAATGGGTAGAGAAGCAAAAATTAGATGCTTTATTTCTCCATCGTCCTTGGCAATTGCCAGCGGAATTAATGCCTGATATTGGTGTGTTATCCTATCACCTAGCTTTTGACGAGTGCATGACACTAGGTTTCAATTCTCGCTTAGCTGATGTTTTATCTATGTCAGCCTTGGAAGTATTGGGAAAAAAAGAAGGGCGAGTGATTGGTACGATCGGTAATATCCCCCAGCAAAACCTTACAGAATATTTACATTGTCTGACCGAAATTTTTGGTGGACGAGAGGAAGTACATGTAGGTAAAACAACAGAAGTTTCACGCATAGCAGTTGTAGGGGGAATGAACGATGCGCTAGTGAGGGAAGCTACAACACGCGGAGCTAGTTTATACGTCACAGGACAAATGCGACAGCCAGCCGCCGCAGCTTTAGAGGAAACTGGCATCAGCGCGATCGCAGTCGGACACCGCCGTTGCGAATTATGGGGTTTAAAAGCACTTGCCGGACTCCTGCGCGATCGCTTCAATCAGTTAACAGTTATCAATTATCAATGAACAGTTATTAGTGACCAACTACTAACTACCAATTACCCATTACCAATTACGTATAAACCTATATCTTATGTAAAAAATGTAACTTAAATGATTCAAAAAACGTTAGAAACGAAACCCATATTTGAGCGAAAATTTTCTAGAATACTACTGTACATTTACGGAAGTACCAAACAATTGGTATAAAAAACAAAATAAAGTTACAGTAAAAGTCCGCTTGGAGATTAAATAAAAGTGACGATAACTTTATGAAGGGGGCTTCATAAACCAAGAACATCCCCTCGCGTCGGCAAGTTGGGCAATTTATAGTTTTGCTTGAAGTGTTGGGCGTACAAGACCTGTCAAACTCCTACACAAATCTTTTACAGAGGAACTATGCAAGCTTCCCCAAACATTACCTCCGCTTGGCAACGGCTCAAAAAAAACGAACTGAGCTGCGAAGAAGCGATCGCCCTCTTGGTAGATAATGAGGGAGTTGTCAACCAAACACTACTAGATAAGGAAGTCAGTAGCAGGTTTTTGCGCCACTTTCCCGACAAGTCCTCCTTGCCCCCAGCCATTCCCTTGCTATTATGGCGCGGTTGTTACTACATCGGTTCGCCCAGAACCCTCTCGGCAGAAACGCTAGCCCAACTACAACAGCGCACGGGCAACCAGATCGAAGTTGTCCCCATTGCTGACAAGAGCTACCGCACTTGGTTTCACTCCCAAAGTCTTAACCCCAACAGGATCAGCTCTATGCCTCTAGTCAACCCAATCACGGGGCAACTAGAGCAAGAAGACATCAGCGAGACGACAGAAATTTACTTGAGCAAAGCCGTCGATCAAATCGAGCGGATCAAAACAATTATTTCTGGAGCATTACGCAACCGCGCCAGCGACATCCATTTAGAGCCAATGACAGATGGCTTGAGAGTCCGTTACCGAATTGACGGCGTATTGCGTGACATTACCACCCTACCTATAGAAATGAGCCGCCGCGTCGTGATGGCGCTGAAGGTGATGTGCAATATGGACATTGCCGAACACCGTCGCCCCCAAGATGGCAGGATCGAGGAAAAGTATGCTTCAGGAGATGAAGCAGAACTCAACATGGATATGCGCGTCAGCACTCTGCCCTGCGTCAATGGCGAAAAAGCAGTCATCCGCCTCTTGCCACGGGAAAATCCTTTTACTCACTTGGGTAACTTGGGCTTTGTTCCAGAAACCATGAACGCTTACAAAGCCTGGTTAGAGCAACCCCAAGGCATGATCATCCTTACGGGTCCCACGGGTAGCGGTAAAACCAGTACGCTGTATACGAGTTTACAGAATGTTGCCCAGGAACACGTTAACGTCGTCACGGTAGAAGATCCGGTTGAGTACGTACTACCAGGAATTACTCAAACTCAAGTTCACGAAGCAGCAGGGATGACGTTCGCCGCAGGGTTACGGGCAATTTTGCGTCAAGACCCAGATATTATTATGGTGGGTGAAGTCCGCGACGGCGAGACAGCAGAAACCGCAGTCAGAGCGGCACTGACCGGACACTTAGTATTTACGACTCTCCACACGAATGATGCATTAGGAGCAATTCCCCGCCTGAAGGATTTAGGTATAGACCCTGGTTTATTGAGCGATGCATTATTGGGAATTGTGGCTCAGCGTTTGGTACGCCGCGTTTGTCCCCATTGCAGCGAACCCTATACTCCGACAGAGACAGATCTAAAAGTACTTGGATTGGGACGCGACCATATTCGTAGTGGTACGTGGCGTAAGGGTCGAGGTTGCTCGATGTGCTTCAATTCTGGATTTTTGGGGCGGGAAGCAGTTGTCGAGTTAATCGACGTAGACGATCGCATCCGCGATATTATCTACGAAGGCACGATGACTCAGTTACAGCGTTACTTGCGAGATATTAACTATGCTTCTTTCCGCAAGGCAGCAGTGGAAAAAGTCATGGCTGGTTTGACTACAGTACAAGAAGTCCTGCGCGTCCTACCTCGTTGTGCTTTGTACAACAATCATTTTGGTGGCGATAGCCATGAATCGGAATATGAATTAGGCGGACGGAAGTTTTCTGAATTAGAGATAGTACAGTAGCAGTCTTGGAATCTAGCGATTATGTAAAATTTGTAGGGACGCACAGCCGTGCGCCCCTACCAAGCAAAAGAGGAGAAGGATTTTTACTTTCCTTCTCCTCTTTATTGCGGTTATTTTTACTATTCTCGGCTTTGCCGTTTTTCTTCAACTTTTGACGCATCATCTGCGTTTGTTTCTTCAGTTGTCTTGCCCTTGCCGCACCGCCTCTACCTTTGTCGTTTCTACCCTCGCGACGGGGCGACTCCCATCTTTTGAGCCGCATACTCTACTCCTTAGTAGCTTACCTGGTATTTTGCTGATGGGCAGGAGGAGAATCGAACTCCTATGGGTTTAAGCCCGCTTGATTTTGAGTCAAGTGCGTCTACCAGTTTCGCCACCCGCCCTTTTTTTCAGCTTTCCCATCATAACTCATTTTGGTATTTTGTAGCAAGTTTTGATATTCGCGGCTAGATGACCAGCGATCGATTTCTCTAGCGCGGAGAACTGGTACGGGATGAGTCAGTTGAGACGAGTGAGCCGATTTCAACATTTCGCCGATTTCGGTATTGCTAATATTATCGTAGGCGCGGGCTTGCTCGATAAAGGCATCAAGATTGAGTTGGGAAGCCAGAGTTGGGGAACCACCAGCTAGTTTCATGAGTATGGACATGACGACCTTGGGGTCTTGGGTCGCTAGCAATGCAGCGCGATCGCACGTAAACTCAGCACAGCGTACCCACTCTAATAATTGTGCCTGTAGCGTTTGGACGAGCAGCTGACCGACATTTGGCAGTTGTCCAGCTGCTAGTACAATCAAATTAACTAGCGTCAGATATACGCCGTGGTCGCACTTGAGATGACCTAATTCGTGGGCAATTACCGCCTGCACTTCTTCTGGTGTCAGCAAGTCAATCAGCGAAGTGTGCATGACAATAAATGGTTGCTTACCCCGCATGGCAAAGGTGTAAGCGTTGGGGACTGGATGCTGTCGGACGTATAATTGCGGTGGTTCCAGATCCAAAACCTGACACGCTTCAATTAATAATTGATGGTACTGGGGCAGTTGGCGATCGCTAACCAGAATACTTGAGGCTATATTTTCAATATAGAAAAATTGTTCTGCCAGTTGTCCCAATAAATTCCGCACTAGCAAATCGACACCAGGAATTTGCTTGAGTGCATTAGTAGCTTCTAAATCTAGCGGATGGCGAAAAGAGTCTGCTTTGAGACCGACTAACTGCGTCTTGAAGGAAGACATAGATGGTGCGAACCAGTTTCTAGAGTAATAAAAGGTAATAAAGTAGATGCGATCGCCGACCCGCTGCCATCAGCAACATCGCAGTCAACATCTCACAGTCAGTATAACGAATCTTTACAGGGAGCAGGAAGTAGTGGAGAGTTACCCATTACCCATTACCCATTCAATCCGGTAAAGGAATTTTCATCGAACCGCAGTCTTTACGGTTGCAGAGATACCATCTTGCGGGTGTAACTGCGCCTTCGGTGTCGAAGTAAACAAGTCCTTCAGGAATGTTGTAGTATACTTCCATCATGACATCGCAGCCGAGGATGCGCTTGAGCAAAGTCTTAAAGATGTCTTGTTTGGAGCCGATCGCTGCGGTTATCTCGCGGCTCTTGCAATGTACCATCAACTTAGGACGATTGGATTGCTCGCAAGACCAAACATTAACATCTATAGCCAGACGTAATAATGCTCTCGTCTGAGGATCGCACATCTCGATCAATGCATTTTCGATTTCAGCTTTTTCAATTGCGGTTGGTTTTTCTTTGTTGTAAATCAGTTTCATATTTTAATTCCTGAATTCTTACCAACACTTTCGAGCTTTTTTGCCGATTTTGCGTTCTATCTGCCGCACTTTTAAATTAACAATGTATATTCAGCGCGATCGCAGATGATAATGTACTTGTGCCGCTGGCGACTCAGTTTCAGCCTAGCTTATTATGTATTTTCCTGGCTATTAGTAGGTTAGCGATCGTTAATTTGATTTAAATATTTTTACAAAAATTAATGTTATTAGAAATTCGCTCTGTTTTTCTATCTAAAGATAGATATTGACACTAGCAAAGCGAGTTTGACTGATATTTACTTTTTGGTGTTAGTGATTGAAAATTGCAATGAAAATTGCGAACTGCGATCGCTACTACTGTAATTACTTATGTAATTAACTGAGATACAAAAAAATACAGATCTAAATCTAGTAGCATCTAACACTACTAAGATACTAGTTTTTATCACTTACTCTTATCATTGTCAATGAGTACAATTTTCATATAATAGATGAAATATAAAAATGAACTTTTATTAAGCGACTAGGCGAGGAGTAACTGGGAATGTACATCGTGCAAATTGCCTCTGAATGCGCTCCTGTCATCAAAGCAGGCGGCTTAGGCGATGTGGTCTACGGGTTGAGTCGGGAATTAGAAATTCGGGGAAACTGCGTTGAGCTGATCCTACCCAAATACGATTGTATGCGCTACGACCATATTTGGGGACTGCACGATGCTTATCACGACTTGCAGGTTCCCTGGTATGACGGTAAGGTTCGCTGTTCTGTCTACTGTGGTTGGGTTCATGGACGAGTTTGTTTCTTTATCGAACCCCATTCTCAGGAAAACTTCTTCAATCGCGGCTGTTATTACGGTTGTAATGATGACAACATGCGATTTGCCTTTTTTAGCCGAGCCGCTTTAGAATTTTTGCACCAAAGCAATAAGCGCCCCGACGTGATTCACTGCCACGATTGGCAAACAGGACTTGTATCCGTGATGCTGTACGAGATCTACAAGTATCACGGCATGGAGAATCAAAGAGTTTGCTACACGATTCACAACTTCAAACACCAAGGAATTGCTGGAAACGAAGTTTTACAAGCAACCGGATTGAATCGAGCAGATTATTACTTCCAATATGACAAACTGCGGGATAACTTCAACCCCTTTGCAATTAACTTGATGAAAGGAGGAATTGTTTACTCTAACGCCGTCACCACTGTATCGCCCAACCATGCATGGGAAGCACATTATACAGAAGTAGGTAGCGGCTTAGGTCATACTTTAGACCAACATCAAGATAAATTTAGCGGCGTTCTCAATGGCATCGATTACGACTTTTGGAACCCAGCAGTAGATCGCTATATTCCTTTTAATTACACCCCAGACGATTTTGAACAAAAAGCCTATAACAAAAAAGCTTTGCGGGAACGGCTTTTACTGCGTGACGAACCGAAAATGCCAATCGTTGCATACATCGGTCGATTAGACAATCAAAAAGGAGTTCATCTCGTCCATCACGCGATTTATTATGCCCTCCAACGGGAAGCGCAGTTCGTCTTACTCGGTTCGGCGACAGAACCAAGAATTAACGCTCATTTTCGACATGAGAAAAACTTTTTAAACGATAACCCCGACTGTCATTTAGAACTTGGTTTTAACGAAGAGTTATCTCACCTGATTTATGCTGGAGCTGATATGATTATTGTCCCCAGTAATTACGAACCTTGCGGGTTGACACAGACAATTGGCATGAAATACGGTACTGTACCGATCGTGCGCGGAGTTGGCGGGTTAGTAAATACAGTATTCGATCGCGACTACGACCCCAACAAGCCCCCAGAAGAACGCAACGGTTACGTCTTCTACCAAACCGACTACGGTGCTTTAGAATCGGCAATGGATCGGGCGATCGGCTTGTGGTATAACTATCCTCAAGAGTTCCGCCAACTTGCCCTGCAAGGCATGGAGTATGACTACTCTTGGAACGATCCAGGCACGGAATATTTAGAAATTTACGATCGCATTCGTCATAAATAAAAGGCTTCGTGCCAAGACTGTAAATTGCTTCAGGGCGGGTTTATTGATTTCTTTGTGATTGATAGAGATCTTTGGTAAACCAGCAAATCCCTTGAGGGCGGGTTTATTAATTTCTTCGTAATTGATAGAGATCGTTGATAAACCCGTCCCCACAGTAATATGGCTATTTCAACGAACTCGATCTACGAAACATTCGATACAAATAACCAATAACCAATAACCAATGACAACCCTAACGCCAGATCTGATGCATCATGCAGGGTTACTATAAGTCACAACGCGATCGATCCGAGGTCTACCAAATCTTTCCCAAGCATTACCTCCGCGTAAAAATAGTTCCATCCAGCGAATTTGTTTGCCGTCACTCCCTTGCCAGCCGGAACTTCCTGGCGCAAAAGCTAGGGTTCCTTCTGGAACGCGGAAACTACCGTCCGAATACACGGCATCGCTGACCGTATCCCCTACCCGAATTGTTACCTTTGCTTCTGGTTCTAAGTTGACGCTATCGGCAGGAATGGTGGTTTTAATATTACCGTAGCCATCGATCCAAGCCACGCGATCGCTTGGCGGGTGGGGAATTTGCTGCGGATCTAACTCATCACCTAATAAACTTAGATCGTCAGAGGCGATCGCTGCTGCTGCCTGGGGAAATACATCCCGCGATCGAAACTGAGAACCACCGCGAGATACCTTGACAACTTTTATGACTTGTGCGTGTTCCTTAATAAAAGACAGGGTATAGCCTGCATTCACTCCCACAACTTTGACATTGTTGGCTAACAGTACGTATGTCAGCCCCTCGCCTTCATTATCTTTTCTCGGTTGCGCGTCGTCCTGGCGCGGCGCACAATTATGATAAATGAATCTTTCTGCCGAACCAGGGTTCAATCCGAGTTGAGCAACCCAGAAGCCAGTTGCTAGCGTGCTAAATGGAGGTACGGAAACCCAGTGAATTTGCGCTGTCGGTAATGACATCAGTAACCGTTGGGTAACTTCGGCAAAAGCTGGGTCGCCATTTCCGTAATCTGCAATTAAGTTAATTAGCATAAATAGTTAACATATGTAACTTGTAACAATTTGCAAGATCCGTTCTGCTGCGTGTCCGTCTCCAAAAGGATTAATCGCTGTTGCCATTTTTTCATACGCAGTTGGGTTACTTAACAACTCAGCCGCTGCCATTACGATTTCTTCTGTTTGAGTTCCAATCAATTTTGCCGTTCCAGCCGCTACTGCTTCGGGTCTCTCCGTTGTTTTCCGCAATACCAAGACTGGTTTACCTAAACTCGGTGCTTCCTCTTGCAAACCACCAGAATCAGTTAAGAGCAAGTGCGATCGCTGAATTGCCCCTACTAATTCTCCATAATCTAGCGGATCTGTCAAGAATACTCTAGGATGTTCGCCTAAAACTTTTTGTAACGGTTCGCGCACGATGGGATTGCGGTGTAATGGCAACAATAAAGCTGTATCGCCAAACTTTTCTAGGATTTGCAAAAAAGCTTGAGCAATTCCCTCTAGGGGTGCGCCCCAGTTTTCCCGTCGATGCACTGTAGTTAATAAAACTCTATATTTGTCCCACTCTAAACCGTCAATCTGGCAAGCTGGTTGCTGCTGCGCCACCGATAGGAGTGCGTCAATTACCGTGTTACCCGTTTGGTGAATTTCTCCTAAAACGCCAGAACGTTGCAAATTTTCTACTGCTTGTGGCGTAGGTGCAAAGTGCAACTGTGTCAACTGAGAAATTAATCGGCGATTAGCTTCCTCGGGATAGGGGTTGAAGATATCGTCCGTTCTCAGTCCTGCCTCTACATGTCCCACCGGAATTTTTTGATAGAATGCAGCCAAAGTAGCCGCGAAAGCCGTGGTTGTATCTCCTTGAACTAAAACTAAATCTGGTTGTTGCTGCTCGAATAGAGTCTCCAATCCTCGCAGACTACGACAAGTGATATCACTCAGAGATTGTTGCGGTTGCATAATTTCCAAGTCTGCATCTGCCTTAAGGTTGAATAGTTGCATAACTTGAGCAACCATTTCCCGATGTTGTCCGGTCAGAACTACTTGAGTATCAAACTGGGACGAACCCTGAAACACCTGAATCACTGGTGCTAGCTTGATCGCTTCTGGACGAGTGCCTAAGATGATGCAGACTTTTTTCATTGAACTTATCTTACTAGTGGTTCATTGGTCAATGGTAATTGGTAATTGGTCATTGGTCATTGGAAGTGTGAGGAATGTGGGGAGTAGTCACTGGTAACTGATAACTACTCACTACTCACTACTCACTACTCACTACTCACTTTAAACATGAAAAAACCCAGCTGGTTACTGGGCAGATGCATTATTTGGATGAAATAAACTTAGCTTCCGCTAGAACTTTGGCTCCGTATCGCAGGTCAAAGGACAAGCTGCATAGATGGAAGTATGAATGTCATCTGCCTCACCATGCAGCCAGCTCAACCATCTAACTTCATGCGGGTGAATTCCTTTCAAAGTCAACACGCTAGCTCCAATCAAGACTGCCAAAACATTAAAGCCAATTACGCTTCCTGCTACTAATAAAACTGCACTCACTGGCATCACCGATTGCAGTACCATTGACAACAAAAAGGCTACCGTAGCCATTAAAACTACTAGAGGAAAGCCGACAACGAGCAAACAAACTGCTAATGTGAAACTCCAGATTAAAAAGCTTTTGAGCGTAAATAAAGAAGAAGATGTACCAAAATTGGAGCTTTGAGTTAAAGCCATAGTTTCTCTCCAAAGTAAATGCAAAAATTCAGATTTGTAAAATTCTGTAGGCGGAGTCAGAGGCATTTAAGCCCTCTTGAAAATCAGTATACAGATACCCACTCATAAGATGATCGGATAGTTATCATTCTTTACACTAGATAATTTGTGTTTATAAATAGGAGTGGAAAAGCATATGAAAATCATCAAATGTTTTTGACATCTACCTCAAGATATAGAAACTCAAAGTCTTTTCAGTACTGGCTTTCACTGGAGGCGAGCCTTGAATATTTTCTAAAGCAATATGAAGAGCGAATATTAAAACCGATCGCGCAAGCGATTGCTTAACATTTCTTATAAATTTAGCGATGGTTTCTCATAATTGCTCAGTTGTCAATCTACCGAAAAGAATGCGATCGCTGATTCTAATTCCTAATTTTGATTCTCACTAGATTAAAACTCTCCTCAAAGCAAGTTCATGAATTTTTGTGTTTGATCGTTGGTTATGAGTGAGTGGTGAGTGGTGAGTGGGGTGTAGTCAGTGGTAAACTTTTGTCTCTTGGCTCCTGTCTCCTGTCTTCACGCTCTTACTAATAACTGATAACTGATAACTGATAACTGATAACTGATACGGGGAAAACTAAGAGTGTAGAACTATTAACTATTGCAACGAAAGAGATGTGAGGTATATGACAGAATCCCAGCGCCAGCCGAATTATCCACCTGTCCCCCGCGTTCCTCCCATACCGCCACCACCGCAACGGATAAATACTGCTGGAAATACCGGAGTAAGTTCGACGCAGCCAATCCAGCCGATACCGACAACACAGGTAGTAATGAACGACACGGGTGCGGGTTCGACGCAGCCAATCCAGCCGATACCGACAACACAGGTAGCGATGAATGCTGCACCAGATGAACCACTTCCCCTGCCATCTACAAGCCCTCGTCTAAACGTGCCTAGACCAGCACCACCTAGCGCCGTCCGTCCCAGGAAAAGTAAAATTAGTGATGCACCTACACTAGAACAGTTAGTGCGAGAAGCATACGATCGCGGCATTTCTGACTTGCACTTAGGAGTAGGTGAAGTCCCGCGCTTTCGCGATCGCGGTCAAATTATGCTTACCGATCATCCCCTAATCGACGAAGATACTTTTTTTAGCTGGCTGCGAGAAATTTTGAGCGATCGGCAAATCGAGCAATTCAAAGAAGATTTAGAATTCGACGGTGCAACTCAGTATGAAGGGTTAGTGCGGGTGCGGATCAATATTTTTGTTGCCCTCAATGGTCCAGCAATGGTACTGCGGCTAATTCCGTTAAAAATCTTATCAATGGAACAGTTGAACTTGCCGCAGGTATTCAGGGATCTATGTCACTACCATAAAGGATTAATTTTGGTGACGGGACCGACAGGTTCGGGTAAGTCTACCACGATGGCAGCGATGATCGACTATATCAACAAGAATATGCCCAAAAATATCATTTCAATTGAAGACCCAGTTGAATTTGTGCATGTCAGTCAAAAGTCATTGATCAAACAACGGGAAGTTGGTATTCATACGTTGAAATTCGATAACGCCCTCAAAGCATCCTTGCGGGAAGACCCAGATCTCATCCTGATTGGGGAAATGCGCGATCGCGAGACAGTGAACACAGCTTTGAAAGCAGCACAAACCGGACACTTAGTTTTTGGTACGCTGCACACCAATAGTGCCGTAAAAACCATCGAGCGGATCTTAAACCTGTACAATCCTGACGAACAAGGACCGATGCGGATTCAGGTAGCTGAATCACTCGTAGCGGTAATTGCTCAAAGCTTAGTGCGAACCACAGATAGCAAACGAGCAGCAGTACACGAAATTATGATTAACACAGATGCAATTAAAGATTACATTATACGTAATCAGGTCGAAGAAATAGAAGCAATCATTCCCCGCTGTAACTTCGAGGGTATGTGTACCATGAACCAGTCTTTATACCAACTGTACGAACAAGGAAGAATCACCGAAGAAACAGCCCTAGAAGCCGCACCTAAACCTAATGAAATGGCTATGATCCTCAGAGGTCGCGTTTGATCTTGGGGAGTGGGGAGTTGAGAGTGGGGAGTGGTAGATGTTATTTTCTCCCTCAGCCCCTCAGCTCCGCAACTCTCTCTTTCCCTAGCCCCCAGCCCCTAACCCCTATCCCCTCCAAGTTGAGTCAAACTAGTTCGCTCAAAGTATTCAAAGGAATCGCTCTGTTTACACCAGGGGGAGATTTAATTTACTGCATCGATCCCTCAAAACAACAGCGTTGGCATTTACAGCTATGCTTGGAGCTACAACAAATACTAGGACTGTCAGAACCACCCCACTTTCTAGTTCCTTGCTATACAGCGACGCTAGACTGTTGGTTAGACCCTCAAACCCAGCAAATCCAAACCTTTGCTGAAGCTTACCCGTTAGTGATGCGCCATCAGGCATTACTTAATGCAGTTTTTGGCGTGGGAGAATTAGTTTGGCAGGCGGCTCCTTGGTCGGAAGAGTTTTGCGATCCACTTGCATTAGCAACTTCTCGCTCTTGCTTTCCCCAACTTTGGGAGGAGCGCGGTTTGATCGTGCGGTTCGATTCATCTGCTACTAATACACAGATAGAATATGCTGCGGCTGCTGACTTCTCTCAAAAGGAGACAACAGTACCGGAAATAGGAACTACGGTGGTGGGAGTAATACCAGGAGAATCTCAATTTTCTGAAAAGCTAGGCTATGTATTGCGTCTGTTTGTAGCTGGACACAATGCAAACACTGAGCGGATTCTTCAGACCTTACATCAAATCCTAGAGCAATCGCTGCGTTATCCTTACACGTTAAAAGTAGTAGATGTCTTTAAGCATCCAGAGCAAGCAGAATTATACCAAGTTTCTGCTACTCCTACGCTAGTCAGAGCTTGGCCCCAACCAGTGCGAAGACTCGTAGGTGACTTAGATAACACAGCTAAGATTTTGCAACTACTAGCATCGCCGGAATTGTAGAAAAAGGGGGGCTAGGGACTAGGGTAATAAGAGAGGTGAGGGAGCAATTGCCAAGTCACAAGTCACAAGTCACAATTAAGCTAAGCACTACTCCCCACTCCCCACTCCCCACTCCCCACTCCCTGCTCCCTGACCAATGACTAATCTTGTTGATGCGAGAACAAGTAAGCGCCGTAAAAAGATAGGGCGATCGCCACTGTTAATAAAACGGGGATGGTATACCAGGGGAATTGGGATAGTGGTAAATATGCAGCTGCTCTCAACCCAATACTAGTGTAAGTCAGAGGCAAAAGGTAAACTACGGCTTTGAGGAAACCTGGTAGCGTTCCAGGCTCGAAGAATGTGGCTCCTAAAAATGACATGGGTACGATGAGAAAGTTGTTAAACAAACCCACACTTTCGAGCGATCGCACCTTCAACCCTACTATGACTCCCAAACCTGCAAAAACAGCACAGTTTAAAACTAGCAACAGCCAAAATAAGGGGTTGAGAAAACTCCAAACCTTACCTGTAAAGATCGCTGCTACCAAAACTACCGCTGCTGAAGTCATTAATCCTCGCAAGACTCCAGCTAGCATTTTACCTATGTGTAGGGCAAAGGGATGAACGGGGACGAGAAGCAATTCTTCAAAGGTTTTGGCAAACAGGCGATCGCCACAAATGGAAAATGTCGTACCACCAAAGCTAATCGTCATGGACGATAGCGCCGCCATTCCAGGCAAAATAAACTCTAGATAGCTATTGCCCACGCTTGGCTTAGGTAACGAGCTACCCAAACCCAGACCAAATGCCAAAATATAAATCAAGGGTGATACTAAACCTGAAGCGGCAACTTGGGCAATCCGCACCCGCAATTCTAGCCAATCGCCCCAAAATATCGTTAAACTATCTGCTATCAGGGTTTGTAGATAACTTTTTCTGACTTTTACTGTACTATCTTGAGAATCCACTGACTGCTAATCAAAACTATTAATTTATACTTCTTAATTCTATGAGTAATTCAGAGGTCAGGAGCCAGTAACCAGTTACTACTCCCCACTCCCCACTCCCTACTCCCCACTCTCCACTCCCTACTCCCTACTCCCTACTCTCTCATGATGAAACGTAAACCTGCTACCAGAACTGCATCCGCGCCAAAAGCTTCGCCGCTTAAAACTGCCTTCAACTACGCCTCGATCTTTGTGTTGGCGGGTGTGTTTGTCTTAGGAATTGGTATTGGCATTGCTTTTAGCTCCACTACAATTACCGACACCAGAAACGTCGCTTCTCGCGAGTTTATCGATCGCGCCGCGCCTAATGCCGATTTGTGCGTGCAGTATGGTGCTAGCGCGATGGTGATGGATACTAGGTTATTTGTCTCCCTTAACCCCTTTAACGTTTATGTATCTCAACCCAGTATGCGCCCAGGTTGCGTATTGAGAACTAACAATTTTAGGCTCTTAGAAGAGCGCCGTTTGGTAACTAACGAACAAGTACGGGATTGCAAGAATCGGATGAATACGTTTGGCTTTACCGGAGATTTAGGTAACTCTCCAGAGATCAATTGCGTTTACCAGAACGACGGAGCCAAGAATTTTTACCTGACACAATCTGGTGCTGCTCCTGGTCAGACCGAGCAATTCTAACGGAGTACGGCTAATCCAGGCGTTTTCGCTCGGATAAAATACATATCGGTAGGGGCGTACAGCTTGTGCGCCCCTTAAATTTTAATTTTATTATGGCTTAGAGTATTAACTGGTCACTGGTCCTGGTCACTGTGTAGGCGATGCCCGCAAGCAGAGCAAAAGCGATCGCTCGGACTTACCTCCGTTCCACACTGGCTGCAAAAGCGACGCGCGCTAGAAGTTGACCGATCCATCCGCAGTTCCATGTTACCCATTCGCATCTGCATTGGGTTCATACTCATTTCCATGTCTCCCATTTTCATGGGTTTCATAGGTTCCATCGGCTTCATGGGTTCCATCGGCTTCATAGGTTCCATCGGCTTCATAGGTTCCATCAGTGGCATTGACGATGTGGGAGTGCGGTCAACTTGCTGCAATTGGATTTGTTGAGAAGTTTGAAACGAGGGGGATTCAGCCGTTATACCTATACTATTACCCTGAATGTGGATAAAGTATTGCCCCTGACTCGTCGTAACTTTGACTACTACACCACTGGCGTTGCGGAACAATTCTGGGGGTGCTGTCCAACTTCCCGTGGCAAAGCTCTGGCTCGATTGTTGCTGTTGTCCAGAGCTACTGCTAGCAGTAGTCACAACCGTTTGCGTTCCTCGATCTTCGAGGTAGACTCTTTGACCCGTGCCGATCTCGCATACGTAAGCCATGAGAACCTCTTTGCAGATCTTGCATGTACTCGCTATCACCACTGTTATTATCTAATTTTCTTATGGTTCAAGCGCGATCGCTTAACATATAGCAAACCATGCAAAATTCAGCAGAACGGCGCGATCGCAAACAACGTCTAGCCGCTGCTTTCTACCTATTTTCCCGCTACGGCTTTGACGATTGAATTTTAGTCAACCATGTAGGTGAAGTCGTACTGTAGGAGAAACAGTAGACGAAGCCGCTTGGTGGTTCATCACAATGGATCGTTCTTGCCAAGCACAGTTAATAGCAGAAGCCGCAGGCAAGCCTTGTTTTATCGATCCGCAACAAGCAAGTCTTGCCCACAGCCAAGTTGGTTCTTACCATATCGGCTGGTTTAGCTTTCAACCCCTGTATGACATGATTATGCGGCAAGAACCAGATTTGCAGGTTGATGAATGAAAGTCGTCAAGGTATTTGCATAAACATTCTGACTGCTGACTCCTGACTCCTTTGCAAAAAGTTTCCCCACTACTTGCTAGCAACCTGACATAATTACTGCCACAGTCGCTACCAAGAGTGGGGAGACAACCGATATATTTGAACTCAAAGCCAGTTGAGCTACTTGAGTAGACTCAAAAACTATGACATTGCCTGAATAATATAGTCAAAGTATGGTGCTGCTTCCGCTGCATCTTCTGCACTCAATAGAGACAGAGAAGCATTCTTCAGACAACGAATCGACTCTACCATCCCAGGTACGGGAACGCCGAGAGAGTTATACATCTCCCTAACACCGACTAGACCGATCTTTTCAATCGGTTCCTTGTCGCCAGCTAGCACGCCGTAGGTAATTAGGCGCAGATACCAGCCATAGTCACGCAGACACAGCGCCCGCTGACGTTCGCCATAGGCATTTCCACCAGGGGCAATAAAATCAGGACGTTTTTGCCACAGTTTTTTACTAGCTTCCTGAACGATTTTCTTTTCGTTTTCGGCTAAGGTTGCGGCGATCCGCATCCTCTGTATGCCTGTTTGCAAAAAGTTTTTAATGTTTTCGAGTTCGCCTGCGCTGGGGTAGCGCAGCTCGTCATCGGCTTTGAGAATAACTTGGCTAACTACACTCATGATTATAGGTAATGAGTCAGAATATCATTTGTAGTTTAACGATTTCATGTCCCCCAAATAAAGGGATATTTTCAGTTATGTCTGTTACAAGGGGACAAAATTTACAAAACATGAGCGATCGCACTCCCGCTCGGTGGCAACAGGGTGACTTGGTAGAAGTAACTATTACCGATTTAAATGATAGTGGTGATGGGGTGGGGCGTGTCAACGGTAAGGTTGTCTTCATTCCCGATACGATTCCAGGAGATCGCGCTAAGGTGCGTCTCGTGCGCGTCAAACCGCAATACGCCTACGGCAAACTTCAACAACTGCTCGAAACTTCCCCCCATCGCATCCGCCCTCGCTGCATCGTAGCCGATAAATGCGGCGGCTGTCAGTGGCAGCATATTGCCTATGAATACCAACTGGAAGCCAAGCGCCATCAAGTTATTCAGACTTTAGAAAGAATTGGCGGCTTTATCGATCCCCCTGTGGATTCCGTTATCACAGGAGATGCCGACCTGGGTTATCGTAACAAAGCTACATATCCTTTGGGAAAATCGGCTGTAGGGCAAATCCAAGCAGGTTACTACCAAAAAGGCAGCCACCATTTAATTAATCTCAATCAATGCCCCGTACAAGATGCACGCCTCAACCCCTTGCTACCAGAAGTCAAACAAGACATCCAACAGCGAGGATGGCAGGTATACGACGAGAAACGCCACCGAGGACAAGTGCGACATTTAGCCTTGCGAATTGGTCGCCGCACGGGAGAAATGCTGTTAACTTTGGTCGTGAAAGATTGGAATTTACCAGGAATTGAAGCCCAAGCGCGGGAATGGTTAGACCGCTATCCACAGTTAGTAGGAATATCTTTAAACCGCCAAAGCGATCGCACCAACGTTATTTTTGGCAGTGAAACACGTTGTATCGCCGGACAACCGTATCTGCTGGAAATCTTTGCGGGTTTAAAGTTTCATGTGTTGCCCGATACATTCTTCCAAGTTTATACGGAGGTAGCTGAGACACTGTTACAAGAAATAACTCAACACCTGAAATTACAAGGTCACGAAATCTTAGTGGATGCATATTGCGGCATCGGCACGTTAACTTTACCTTTAGCCCCAAAAGTGCAACAGGTAATCGGTTTAGAAGTGCAACCCGCCGCCGTCGAACAAGCCCAAAATAACGCCCGACTCAACCAGATTACTAATGCCACATTTCAAGTGGGAGAAGTCGAAAAATTACTTCCCCAACTGAAAACAAACCCAAATATTGTACTGCTCGATCCGCCCCGCCAAGGATGCGATCGCGCCATCATCGAAACCCTACTCCAAATTCAGCCGCAGCGTATTATCTACGTTAGTTGTAAAGCCGCCACCCTCGCCCGCGATCTGAAATTGCTCTGTCAAAGCGGCAATTATCATCTTACCAGAATCCAACCAGCCGACTTTTTTCCCCAAACCGCTCATGTAGAGTGTGCAGCCTTCTTAGAGAAGGGGAGTGGGGAGTAGGGAGTGGGGAATGGGGAGCAGGCAGGGACAAGGAGGACATGGGGGACTTGGAAGCAACTCTTCTAGCCACTCCCCACTCCCCCCTTTTAGGTATAACTACGATAAATCCGCATAAATACGTAGGATAGAAAATCACAAAGATGCTAATATTAATTAAGAGGCAGCTGCCAATTTCGATCTAGGTACATACAATTCAGGTGAAAATACAGTCAACGCATATCTCAGGTTGGCTATTGTTTTTGAAAGTTGGCAGATATCCAAGGAGCTGTATGCTTTTGAGGAATGAGAGTTTGGTTCGCTCAACTGTTTGTTTATATAGAGTAGCGATCGCAAATCTTACAAGTAAGTTTTTTATAGCTTCGCAGTAGTTCTTTCAGCTATTGCTCGTCAACAACATTTGCTTTTAATGCACGCAAACGAAGTAAATCGTACTTAGCGTTTATTAATACGTTATGTTTGTCGCTCAGCAAATTCGTGTCTTTAATAGCCGGAAGCTACGGGGTATTTTGCAGTGATTACTATCTCATCGCGTCCAGTTGGGCGTAACTGGAGTACGATTAGCTTCGCTTCTACGCTCTACTTGTCTTCTATCCTCGATTTACTTCTGGCAGAAGTGCCGTGTAGGTTACAAGCAGAAGTCCGACTGGGCTTGCAGGAGGCTTTAGTTAATGCAGCCAAACACGGTAACAAGCTAGATCCCAGTAAAATTATTATTGTCAGATTTGCCTACGCAGGCGATCGCTACTGGTGGATTATTTCCGATCAAGGTTGTGGTTTCGACCGTCCCTGCGATTGCAACCCAGATCCAGAGGCGTATTTGCCTCCAGTCGAGTCAGAAAACGGTCGCGGTACTTGTATCTTATATAAGATATTCGATCGCGTGATTTGGAACGCTGCCGGAACAGAATTGAGACTCGGTAAACAAATCAGCAGCCGCTTCCGCTTACCTTTGCTTAACTAGGCAGCAGGGAGCAATTACCAATTCACAATTCACAATTTACAATTAATAAACCTCTTGCCCTCACCAATTACCAATTACCAATTACCACTCTTCTCCGATAACTGGTAACTGGTAACTGTTCACTGATTATGCCCATGCGTGGGGCAAGGTGGAGCAGAAATAGAGCGATCTAGCCAACCAACTGCTTGTTGAAATCTTGGTAGTGCCTCTTCAGGTTGATTTTTCAGCAGAAATACGATTGCTGCTGCTGCTTGTTCGCTGGCTCTAGCTTGACGATTAGACTTAAGCTTATGCCACTCGTCAGGCGAGATCGACAGTCTTTCCAGCAAAACTTGGGCTAATTCTAGCGTACTGAGTTCGCTTAAGGATGAATTTCGATCCAACTCGGTAGGTTGAAGCATACTAGTGGGCATATTAGTGTTGATTACTAATCTAGCAAGGATCGATGCAACCGCCACAACCACCAGAATCGCACGCGCAACCAGAAGACGAGTTGGAAAACTCTTTAGCAGAAGTTGAGCGATCGCTTGTCGCCTTGAAACAACGCTACGCGCAAGTAAAACAAGACAAACAGCAGCAAACAGAACTCCAGCAGCATTTGAAACATGTTAAGCGAGAACTCGATCGCTCGCGATCGTCCTATGCAAAAGGAAAGTCAAAGACAGAATTAAAGACAGAATTAAAACAAATCCAAGAACAACTAGAAACCATAGAAATCAACCTCGAAAGCCAGTTATTTTCTTGGGGAAGCCTGAAAGCACCTTTCTGGCAAGCCGTCCGCTTCGGTGGTTTGGGAGTTATTGTAGGCTGGATATTGAAGTCATGTACTGGGTAATGGGTAATTGTTAATTGTTAATTGTTAATTGTTAATTGTGAGTTGCGAATGACCATTAACCATTAACCACTCCCTACTCCCTACTCCCTACTCCCTAAAATGATGAAGCGACGCATTATCGAAATTTTACGCAACGGACAGCCAGATGAGTCTGTGACAGTTCAAGGTTGGGTACGCACCAAACGCGATTTGAAAGGATTTGCGTTTGTGGAAGTAAACGATGGATCGTCTTTGGCAAGTTTGCAAGCGGTACTGAAGGCGGAAATACCAGACTACGAAGCAACTCTGAAACAAATCAACACGGGTGCTTCAGTAGAAATTAGCGGGGTGTTAGTGCCTTCGCAGGGTAAAGGACAGCGGATTGAATTGCAAGCCGAAACCGTAAAAGTCTTTGGTGATGCCGATCCCGAAACCTATCCTTTGCAGAAGAAACGCCACTCATTTGAATTTTTGCGAACAATCGGACATTTGCGATCGCGCACCAATTCATTAGGGGCAGTTTTTCGCGTCCGTAACGCCTGTGCGACGGCGATCCATCAGTTCTTTCAAGAACGGGGTTTCTTGTGGGTTCACACTCCTGTAATTACCCGCAATGACTGCGAAGGTGCGGGGGAACTGTTTACAGTTACAAGTTTGGATCTCAAACAACTGCCGCAGACTGAAAATGGCAAAATCGATTACAGTCAAGATTTTTTTGGCGGACAAGCTTTTTTAACTGTTAGCGGACAACTAGAAGCTGAAGTCATGGCAATGGCGTTTAGCAACGTCTATACATTTGGTCCCACATTTCGAGCAGAAAACTCTAATACATCCCGACATTTAGCAGAATTTTGGATGGTTGAGCCAGAAATGGCTTTCTGCGATTTAGTCGGCAATATGGATTTAGCAGAAGCGTTTTTAAAGCATATTTTCAAATATGTTTTGGAGACTTGTCCCGAAGATATGGAGTTTTTCAACCAGCGAATTGATGATTCCGTGTTGGCAACGGCTGATAATATTATTAATAATCAGTTCGAGCGGATTACTTATACAGAGGCGATCGCGCAATTAGAAAAGGCTACAAAAACTTTTGAATATCCCGTTGAATGGGGATTAGATTTACAATCGGAACACGAACGCTACTTAGCAGAAGAGTTATTCAAAAAGCCAGCGATCGTTACCGATTATCCCAAGCAAATCAAAGCCTTTTATATGCGGGTAAACGACGACGACAAAACCGTTCGTGCTATGGACGTTCTCGCACCCAAAATTGGCGAGATTATCGGTGGTTCTCAACGGGAAGAACGGTTAGAAGTTTTGGAAAAACGAATGCAAGCTCAAGATATCAATCCTGACGATTTATGGTGGTATTTAGACTTGCGCCGTTACGGTACTGTGCCTCATGCAGGCTTCGGTTTGGGGTTTGAAAGGTTAGTTCAGTTTATGACAGGAATGGGCAATATTCGCGACGTAATTCCCTTCCCCCGTGCGCCATTAAGTGCCGAATTTTAATATTACAGTGGGCAATGCCCACTGTAATATTTGTTGAGGCAATTAGAGATATTAACTATTCTCGGAATATAAATTAATAAATAGGTTATTTCTATTAAAGATTTAGACAAATACTGTCTTTTGAGTTTACAATACAATGAATTCAACAAATAATTTTAATATAGATGGCTGTGAGGAGCTAAATAAGGCTGAGAAAAAGCTAAACATAGACTTAGCAGAGCTTGTAGCATTTACTGGCATTTGGGCTAATCCTAAAGTTTTTGATCTGTTAAAGAAACAAAATCAGTTTGGGGTTTTGTATCCAAACACGCGAAGGTTGAAGGATAGAGAAGGAAAAAAAAGTCAACACTTCTGCAAAAAATAGCATTTTGTATGCCACAGGAACAAAAGGTAAAGTAACAAACTATCATGCTTGTCACGTTTGGGAAAAGTCCTGTTATGACGAAAAATATTACACTTGTATTGCTAATTTAGTCTTAATTCCTGCTCCGCTTGTAGGATTAACTGATTATCATTCTGAAATCGCTAAGATATTGAAATATAGAGCTTTTGAGTTATTTAACTGGTATCTTGGAGAATCTCCTCCTCCAAAACCTATAAAATATCCTTCGCTATGGAAGGAGCCTGCTGATTTTTCAGAAACAGTTCGTCAGTCAGTCAAAAAAAGACTCAAAAAAGAACAGACAGAATATCACTAGAAACGATAAGCAATATGAACATTTCATTAACTCTAGAACTAGAGCAGTTTATCCAAACGCGAATAGGAAGCGGTAAGTACACCTCAGCGGAAGAAGTGATTCTGGCGGGGATTAAGCTTTTAGAAGAACGAGAACGGATTTACAAAGGAAGATTTGAGGAATTGAAAAAGGAAATTGAGATTGGGATTGAAGCTGCTGAACGCGGTGAAGTGATTGATGGTGAAACCGTTTTTCGCGAATTGGAGGAAAAGTTGCGATACCGTTATCCTTAAGTTGAAAAAACTGTTTGAGTAAGACAAATGCTGACAAAATACATTGAAGTTGCGATGCATCGAGCAACATATGAGTTGCTAGAAGATGGGACTTTCTACGGTAGAATTTCTGATTGTCAAGGTGTATGGGCGAATGCAGAAACTCTAGAAGCTTGTAGAGATGAGTTACAGGAGGTTTTAGAAGGCTGGATTATTCTGGGGTTAAGGTTAGGTCATACTTTACCAGTAATTAACGATCTCGATCTAACTCCTGCATTGGAACAATTACAAGAACAAGAGGTTGCTTAATGCCACCTTTTGGATCGATTAAGCGGCGCGATTTGATACGTGCTTTAAAACAATTGGGATTTGCTGGACCATTTCCTGGCGGAAATCATCAGTACATGACCAAAGGACAATTTAAAGTAACAATACCCAATCCTCATCGAGGTGATATTAGTAAAGGCTTATTGGGAAGACTTCTAGCTGAAGCTGGCATTAGCCGTGAGGAATGGGAAAATATTTAGAATTCAAACTATTACTTCTGGTTAAGCCTGGTGTCATGCCCAACGATACCAGCATCCCGACCGATTCTGATCCGATACTCACTACTACAAAGATGCAGTGGGAGTGGTGCATTGGATGGAGGCGGGAATCGAGCAATTACGCTGTCTTAAGTCACAAAAAAATCATCGGGAATTCCCGCAAACTCTCTAACGACTAAAGAAGTCAGTCGTCGCCTGGGAGTTGCACCAGAATGCCTGACTAAGACAAAAGCCAAACATACCTCCCAGTTTGCGATCGCAATTCACTATCACACCGATGCAAGAAAAAGGTACTATTGGACTCCGATGGGTATTGAGTTACTGCAACAACTGCTCGACGAGCCTGGGAGAATAGAATTCGCGGCTACAAAAACCAAGTCTCCCTGCGCGGATCGATTTAATTGTCAGGATCGACATTCCAAAGACCGCGCTACCATTTGAGCGCGAGACGAAACATCCAGTTTACGAAATATCCGTTTGAGCGCCTGCTTGACAGAATTTTCAGTAATCCATAGTTCTGCCCCAATTTCAGCGTTTGTCAGTCCTTGGGCAACTAAATCGGCAATTTGTAATTCTCGCGACGTGAGGCGACAAGAACGATCGGCGTTAGATGGCAATGTCTCTAGAGTGCGATCGCCAATTGTTGCTATGCGAGTAGACAAATGCAGGCAAATAGCACTGAGATCGGTCAAATCGCGATCGTTAAAGGCAAGCTTCCCCCGTTCGCGAGTCAAACCAATTCCACCCACTAGCTGGCTGTTGCAGACAATTGGACCTGTCATCACATGCCAATGATCGGCACGGGGACAAATTGTTCTCCAGGCTTTCGGTGACACGACTAATGCTTCATGCACGGGCGCATGGTGTTCGACTAAGTAACGTAAAACTGGATTGCGTTCTATAGATGTAGCGAGTTTGAGCAAACCTTGCCACTTGGGATCGATAGAGGCAAGATCGTCAAAGAAAAAAAGTCGGCAACGTCGAGCCGCAAAGTACTCAGCCACCGATACCATGACACGCTGGTGTATTTCTGCGATATCACCCGCCTGAGCGATCGCTGCAAATAAAGATTGTAAAGAATCTCTCATCATTGGCAAAGAGTACCCGATCGAGGACTAGGCGCAGTTGGGAGATCGGCATTATCTTAACTTCAGCAACGATAAATCAATTATGATTCACCCTCAAAGAAAACTTTAGCATGGCAACAAATTCTCGTCTCGATTCCGCATCAACAGCATCTCAGCACTGGACTCAAATCGGTTTTTATGCAGTAGCAGTATGCTTCAATGTCTGCTTGACGACTCAAGTGTTAACTGTCGGACTCGCCTACTTTTACGATTCTCAATGGTGGAACGCCCATGTTTGGCTGGTGCGCGGTTACAGTGGATTGTCCCTGGTTTTGCTTGTATGGGTTTACTTAGTGCCGTTTCCGCATCGAGTGCGAAGTCTGACGGCAAGTATGCCAGTATTGCTGGGGCTGCAATTTCTCACAATTCATCTGAAGACATCCTTACCTCTAAGCGTACTCCATCCCTTATTTGGATTCACGCTCTTTTCTGCATCCACCACCTTAGTTCATCATCTCTGGCAGATTTTATCTGCTAAGCCTCGCGTTTAGGGAATTGCTTTTGTTAGCAAATAACCAAGGACATATGAAAATAGCAAATCCAATCAAGACCGTTTACAGCCTGCTGAAAATGGTTATTAGTACAAATTCAGGTGTTAATGTAATGGGAAACAAAATTGAAAGTATTTTCAATTTTCTCCAAATCTCAGATTTAATTGCTACCGCAGGACAGCCAACCGAGCAACAAATAGTAGCTATTAAAGATGCGGGTTATCAAGTACTAATTAATCTAGCTCCACTTGCAAAACTTGAGACTACATTACCGCATGAGTCATCGCTGGTAGAATCTTTAGGTATGGAGTACGTTCACATTCCCGTCATTTGGAACAAACCAACCTTAGAAGACTTCGATCGCTTTGCTCAAGTCATGCAAGCAAATACCAATCGACCTGTTTTCGTTCACTGTGCGGGTAATTTTCGCGTTTCTGCATTTATGTATCTCTATCGTCGTCTCTATCAAAATATAGATGAATCACAAGCACAAAAAGACTTACACAAACTTTGGGTTCCTGATAATGTTTGGCAGCAGTTTATGCGGCAGGTGATGGGCAGGTAATCGATCGCTGGTCACTGATAACTGTTCACTCCTTCTAATTCATTTTCTGTCATTTCATACAACTGACGCAATTTCTCCAACTTCTCAGGATCGGCATTCCAGAAACCACGTCCGTGTGCCTCGATCGCTCTACCAACTATATTACGAAAAGCTTCGGGATTTGCCTTGCGTAACTTCTCTGCCATCTCTGCATCGAGAACGTAGGTATCGGCGGCTTGGTCGTAGACCCAATCATCGGTAAAATCAGCAGTACCAGCCCAACCAATTAATGCTGTCATCCGCTGAGAAATTTCAAACGCACCTCCCGAACCTTGATTCGCCATTGCTTCCGCCCATTTGGGATTGAGTAATTTGGTGCGGTATTCCATTCTGAGTAAATCGTCCAAATTGCGCGGGGTGGTATCTTGAGAGAAACTTTCGACAAAACTCGCAGTCACTTTTTTCCCACGCTGCTTTTCCGCCGCCTTTTTCAAACCGCCTGTATTGGCATAATATTCTTGAATATCAGTCAGACCGTATTCTACAGAATCGATTTCTTGAACGATGCGATCGCATTTTTGTAACAATTGCGTCAATACTTCCGGTCTAGCCCGTCCCTTATCTTGTCTACCATAACTAAATACGTTGCGATCGCGCCAAGTATCGCCCAATTCATTGCCCGATTGCCAATTGCCATCCGTGACTCGTTCGTTTACCATCGAACCAAAATCACCTGCTGGGTTAGAAAATAACCGTGCCGATGGATTTTCTACACCCTGCGCTTGTAGTGCTAAATAGTGCTTGCGGATGAAATTTTTTGCTTCCGATTCCTCAGCCGTAGCTGCTCGTTGAAATAAGTCGTCGAGTAATTCGATAATATTGACAAAACTATCGCGAAATATGCCGGAAAGATTTCCCAATACGTCAATTCGCGGATGTCCCACCTCTGCAAGCGACTTTAATCCATAACGGACAATTCGCCCCGTTCCTTCCTTGATGGGTTCCGCCCCGACTAGTTCTAGTAAAATTCCTAAAGACTCGCCCCGCGTTTTAATTGCATCCAATCCCCACAACATCACCGCTACAGTTTCGGGATATTCCCCATGTTCTTGCAGATGTTGGCTAATAATATTTTGCGCGATCGCCCTTCCTCTTTCATATGCCGCAGGCGAAGGCATTCTGTAAGGATCTAAAGCGTGAATGTTGCGTCCCGTAGGTAACACACCCGCGCCATCCCGCAGCAAATCTCCTCCAGGTGCGGGGGGAATGTATTCGCCATTCAGTCCGCGCAACAAATTGGTTAATTCCTCATCGGTTTGCAGCAGTAAATCGCGGACTTTTATCGCTTCATCTAGGCGGAAAAAATTCTCATTCCCCACTCCCAACTCCCCACTCCCCACTCCCCCACAAGCGATCGCATCTACCACATCTGCTGATAACTCTTCGCCAAAATATGCTTGGAGATAACTCGCTAATTGTTCTGCGTTTGGTGGCTCTCCAAAAACGTGCAACCCGCTAGAAAACAGACGATTTTCTAATACTTGTAGATACTCGTATACTTGCAATAAATAGCGATCGAATACAGCTTTACTAAATAACCGTGCATTTTCAGGAGTAAAAGCAATTCCTAAATGCTTTGCTGCTTCAAGCGAACAATCTGTATTAATTCCAGTATCGACAATCTTCTTGCAAATAGCTTCTTTTAAAGCATAATTTTTCTCTGGATCTTCCCGATACTCAGAAATCAAATCGCGTAATGCAACTAACTCCTTATATAATCCTGCCCGACCGTAAGGGGGAACATTATGAGAAATAATTGTCCCGTAACCTCGCCGTTTTGCCAAAATTGACTCAGAAGGATTATTCGCTGCATAAATATACAGATTAGGCAGATTTCCTAATAAGATATCTGACCAAGAATAACCCGTATTTCCCAAAGGAGAACCAGGCAACCATTCTACCGTACCGTGCATTCCGAAATGAATTACCGCGTCGGCTTGAAATTCCTGCTGCAACCATTTGTAGTAAGCTGCATATTGGGGATGGGGAGTCAAATCGCGATCGAACATCAAACGCATCGGATCGCCAGGGATACCTAAAGGAGGTTGTACGCCAATCCAAATATTACCCAACTGTAACCCACCTACAAGCAATTCATCGCCGTAAGTCTTAATACCGCTACCGGATAGAGATTTCCAATGTTGCTCAATTCGGGATGCTTGCAAGTAACCGAGCCATTTTTCTAGAGTATGGGTTTGAACGGTAGTTTGTAGGGGCGGGTTTATCGAAGCTGCCTGTTGAGGTACAAATAATTCTGGTGAACCCGCCCGTACAGGAGTCGGGAGTTGGAAGTTTTCATCTGCTTCTTTTACCCAGTGGATTAATTCTTCTCCATCTTCCGGTAAATCTCCGACGGTATAGCCTCGGTCTTTTAAGGCTTGGAGTAGTTTCAGCAGCGATCGCGGTACGTTTAATAAGGCTGCCGTTCCTGTCGCCCCGTAACCAGGGGGAAAACCATAGAGGATGATTGCTATTTTCCTTTCAGCCACAGGTTTCTGGCGCAAGGCAATCCATTTTTGCAATCTTCCTACCAAACGCTGTACTCGTTCGGGAATTAAATATATTTTCTCTCCCACTAAGCCACCCAAAGGTACAGTATCAATCGCACCGTCAAGTTCCGGCAATGCATATAACACGACACTTTGCAAGCCTCCGATTCCTTGGCGCGTCCAAGAATGGATGTCTTGAATTAACAGTGGTGCGGCGACTATATAAGGTACGTTTTTAGCATTGAGAATGCGCGTAGCAACTTCTACCTGTCGTCCTGCTTCCATCGAACCTGCGGGACCACCAACTAAAGGAAAGCCAATAGTAGAAACAATTGCATCGACTGTTACAGCGTCACTGGATAAAGAGGGAGTTTCGAGATTTCCTAACTGTCTTTGTGCAGTTTCATAAGTTGTTGTCATCCAGTCTCTGACTGCGACATGTCCTTCTACCCCGTTAATAAAGATGGGTAGTGGCATCAATCCTACTTTCTCAAAATAACGAATTAATTGGGGAATATAGGGTTGTTTGGTAATGACATGTTTGCGGTAGAGTAAAATGCCCACAATTGGTAATTGGTAATTGGTAATTGGTAATTGGTAGTTAATAGTTGCTCCCTCAGCTTTCCCTAGCCCCCAGCCCCTAGCCCCTAGCCCCTCATTTAGATACCATGCCAAATATTCGCGGGGTGAGGTGAAAAATCCTGGGTAGTCGGGGTGTAATAACCCCATATTGGGGGTTTCGATGGGGGGAGGAATATCGCCGATTGTCAATCCCAAATATTTTTCGGCTAGCGTCCAAAAGAGTGCCGCAACGTTATCCGCACCACCTGCATTCCAATAACCGTAAATAATTAACCAATTTCGTAAATCTTGGACTTTTTGCACGGGGACGTATTTTAATAGCTTTGGTCCCACTTTCAAAAAGCTGATGTATCCAGCAAGTCGGTCTTCTTCTCGTCCTTGACTAAATTTATCCAGAATAAATTTAACTGGTTTGGGCATTCCCTTGGGTTTGTCGCCGATCGCAAATGCACTGAGTTTAGTCAAACTCATCAATTCCAAGGCTGACTCGAAGACTAAGCGAATCGGGATGGCAGCAACGCGATCGCGCAACCATAAAACTTGGTCGTAGTCAAATAGCAAACTACCGAAGAAAACATCGGCGTTATCGAGTGCAGTCTCTACTTCGGTGGGTTTGGTAGAAATGTCGCGATCGCTAAATACCCGAATATCTAATTCTGGGCAGCGGGAGTACGCTAAATCGGCTGCTTGGCGGTATAAGTCAGCGTTGAAAGATTCAAACCCAGCAATTAGAACTATGCGCTTCATGCCCAAATGTCAAGAAATTCCTACTTCGATCTTAAAGAGAAATTTCTTGTCTGGGTGGTAAAGATCTTGGAGATCCCCCAACCCCTTAAAAAGGGGGCTATTAGTTCCCCCGTTTTGATTGATATTCAAGCTGCAATAGAAATACTAGCAGCTTTGGCTGAGACAGGAGGCTTCAAATTCCCCCCTTTTTAAGGGGGGTTAGGGGGGATCGAGATCTCAAGCTTCAAACAAATTGCCTTGACCTGTGCGATCCCACGAATTCTATTCGCCTACCCAATCTGATGCAGCCAATCACCAACATCTACGGATAATTTTTGTCCCAACTTCAGCAGATAACGCAACTGCGTCAGATCCCAAGTTGGGCGATCGCCATTGCAACTTTCTGTGTCATAGTTGAGCATTTGGAGGCACTGCGGGATAATTTGACCGTGCAGACAACGGCAGTATACCTCTTGAGCGCGCGCCACAGATAAGCCGAGGTTGAGTTGAGAACCGAGATCGATCGCTCGTTCGATTTTTTGAATTTCTTCCTCTACGGTGGCATTGCCGTGTAACAATTGCCAAAGCGATCGCAGCATCAGCTGTTCTAGACTTTGTTTGACTTCTGGTAAATTCAACTGACAGCGTAACAAATTCGCTTCTGTGGCTACTGCCTCCAATTGAGTCAAGTGTCCCCAAATGGCGCGATCCCCATCTTCACAAAGCGATCGCGCCAAATCTAAGCAGCGACTACCTAAAGCAATCTCGGCTGCAACTTGCAACTCTTGAGGTACGGGTAGATAATCGCGGTGAAAAGCCATCAGTACACCGTAGTTGTCGCGGTAAACTTGCGTGTAGAGCCGATCTAAACGTGTCAAGCTTTCCTGACTCAACATCTGGACGATCCGATGACGCTCCTCGGCAATTAAGTTTTGCAAATTAAACGAGCGATCGCCAAATATTTGAATCATTGTCCGAATCGTGTTGGCGGCACTGGCTTGTAGCAAAGACTCAAATACCCTTTCTTTCATCTGATTGTAAGACCGTCGCCCTGCAAATGGCTGAATGCAGCAATGGAAATCCCAGCCACCCAGATGTAGCACGGCAAACACTAACTCTTCCTGCTCCCAAGTGATTTCCGATCTCAGTTCCAATTGTCCAATAGCTAGTGTCAGCGTCCCGACGCGCTGCCATTGGTAGTCTAGTCGATCGACTGTATAGCAGTAGATATGGGGAGTGGGGAGTAGGCAGTAGGGAGTGGAGTTATCGAGCTGACCGTTGACTGATGACCGTTGACCGTTAGAGGTTCCTTCCTGTCCCTTAAACAAGGAAGTAATGGCATATTGAGCGGCAATTTGCTGAAAGTTGACTTGGGCGGTTAGCACCAGTTGGCGATAGACTTCTGCCCCAGTGCCAAAAAGATCGACATTACTGGGAGCCAGGGCAAGGCGGTTGATAAATGCCTTTTCCAGTTGTACGCCTGCAACATCTTCAGCAAGTTCCAAGGCTCTAGCAGCGTAACGCAGAATTTGCGTGCCTTCGGGACGGGAGATTTCTTCAAAAAACCAACCGCAGCTCGTATACATTAATAAGGCATGGCGCTGCATTTCCAACAACCGCAAGGCATCTACCTGTTCCGAATCCGTCAGTGGGTGAGACTGATGCCGAGAGAGGAAACTCTCGACATTAGCCACCGAGCGATCGCGAATCACTTGAATATATTCATCCCGCGCCAGCCAGGGATCGCTGAATAGCCCTTTAGCAGCAGTTTCGTAAACATCAATTAAGCGATCGCGCAGCCAATCGAGGGCATGACGTAGAGGTCGCCGCCATTTCTGATGCCATCCACCGCCGCCACCACAACCACAATCATCCTGCCAACGGTCTACGCCGTGCGAGCAACTCCAAGCAGTTACGGGTTTGAGTTCCACTTCCCATGTCGGCGGATCGACGCTGAGATAATGGGCGTAGTTCGTCACCGTCCAACCTCGACGAGGAAATTCTTCCGTAAAGGCATAGGCGAGAGTTTTCTCCGTACCACCTTTGTGGTGTCCGAAGGTTTCGCCATCTGTAGCAACAGAAATTAGCTGTGCGGGACGACGATCTCCGCGAATTGCCAGTCCCAAGCGTCCGACCAAGTGATGGGAATTATTCAGCGCGTCACTGAAGCCCATGTCTCGCGAAATTGGACCATCGTAGAAGAAGATATCGATATATGGGCGGGAGTGGGGAGTCGGGAGTCGGGAGTAGACATCCCCATTCCCCACTCCCCATTCCCCACTCCCCTCAAGAAAGCAACGATAAGGACGAGTCGGATCGATTTGACCGCCTCCAACTTCATGCCACTCGGTTTCTGGTATATCTGTGGGAATAACGCGACAGCGTTGTGCTTGGGAGGGAGCGAGGATAATGAAGCGAATTCCCTCTGCTACCAAAGCCTCGAGAGTGGGATAGTCTACAGCAGTTTCCGCCAACCACATGCCTTCGGGATCGCGACCAAAACGGGAGCGAAAATCTGCTATACCCCAACGAATTTGAGTATATTTATCCCGTTCGTTAGCAAGCGGTAGAATGATGTGGTTGTATACTTGGGCGATCGCGTTACCGTGACCGTTAAGACGGGCGCAACTATTGCGGTCTGCTTCAATAATTCGCTGATATACCTCTAAATCGTAACGCTCTAGCCACGACAACAGCGTCGCACCGAAATTGAAGCTGAAATACTCGTAGTTATTGACGATCCCTAAGACTTCACCGCGATCGTTCATTACCCTAGCAAAAGCATTCGGACGATAGCATTCGTGGTGGATGCGCTCGTTCCAGTCGTGAGCGGGTGCAGCACCAGGCTGTCGCTCGATCGCATCGATGTAAGGATTTTCGCGGGGTGGCTGATAGAAGTGACCGTGAACGGTCACGTACACGCCTGTAGCTGTTTGTACAGGATCGAGACTTACCCGATCTGCATCGCGATCGAGCGGAAAATTTGATTCAGCAGCTGGAAGATCGGCAGCAGAGGTCATGAAAGTTAGATCCAAATTACAAATAAATTTCTACAATCTGTCACCCTATGTTGCTTAAAGGGATAGCCAGACGAACAAGCGTTTCAAACTCTAGATTAAAACTCAAATCGCGCCGAGATCGAGATAGCTAAGCGGTAAATCGGCAACTCATGGCAGCTTTTAAGTCAGTCACACCCTAGCTTAACTATTCTCCCTAGCGTTAAACCGCACTCAATATTATTAAACTGCAAGTTTAGGTTTATTTAAGCTTGCCTTAATATATTTGCAATTAGGTTTGGGGATCGGTTCATGAATCTACACGATTGGTTACAAAGAGGTGGTGCGTGGTGAATTAATTCTGACTTTTGACTTGTGTACGGGCGGGTTCACCAAGCAACTCTGACTCCGACAAATATTTCAGGTCAACCCGCCCCTACTGACTGCTGACTTTTAACTTTTGACTTCCCCATTCCCAACTACCTCCGCCTAAAATCGGTTGTACCTTTAATTCAATGTGCCAATGTCAGGGAAAAATCTTCTGTTTTCGGTTCTACTGCTATTTGTCCCAATGTCGATCGCCGCTCACTTGCTAGAGTGGGGAGAGCTAACGGTGTTTATTACGGCAGGGTTGGCGATTCTACCGCTGGCAGCTTGGATGGGAAGTGCGACTGAAGAACTAGCGGTAGTTGTAGGTCCGACTTTGGGCGGCTTGTTGAATGCTACGTTTGGTAATGCGACAGAATTAATTATCGCGATCGTGGCGCTCAATGCTGGATTGGTGGACGTGGTAAAAGCCAGTATTACGGGATCGATTATTGGTAACTTGTTGTTGGTGATGGGTTTGTCGATGCTGCTGGGAGGATTGCGTTACAAAGAGCAGGAGTTTCAGCCTGTGGTGGCGCGGGTGAATGCCTCTTTGATGAATTTAGCAGCGATCGCTATTTTGATCCCCACGGCTGTAGACTTTACTTCTAGCGGGATTAGTGAAATAACGATCCAGCATCTTTCGATTGCGATCGCGATCGTCTTGATGGCAGTGTATATTCTGACGCTGGTATTTTCGATGAAAACCCACGTCTATCTCTACGATGCCGGAGTCGCAGCAGCCGAATCAGTCGAAGATAATACAGAAGCGGCGCAGCCCAAGCTGTGGGTATGGGTGGGGGTATTGTTAGGAGCGACAATTCTTGTAGCAGTAGAGTCGGAACTGCTGGTTGATGCTTTAGAAGTTGCTACATCCCAGCTAGGTTTGACAGCTTTGTTTACAGGAGTAATTGTAGTCCCAATCATCGGTAATGCCGCAGAACACGCTACAGCCGTCACTGTGGCGATGAAAAATAAAATGGATCTTTCGGTATCCGTCGCTTTGGGATCGAGCTTGCAGATTGCTTTATTTGTCGCTCCCGTACTGGTGATAACTGGCTGGATCTTAGGACAGCCAATGGATCTCAATTTCAATCCATTTGAACTAGTAGCGGTAGCAGTATCGGTATTGATTGCAAATTCTATTAGTTCCGATGGTCGCTCGAACTGGTTAGAGGGTACATTGCTGTTAGCTGCTTATGCAGTGTTGGGGTTGGCGTTTTATTTCCACCCTGTAATTGACGGTATTGGATAATTCCTCATGTCAATCAAGAATATTATTTCGCTTGGATTGTTGGTGTTTATTCCGATTTCGATCGCAGCTCGTTATTTAGAGTGGGGATCGCTGACAATATTTATTACGTCGGGAATCGCAATTATTCCTTTGGCAATTTGGCTGAGTACGGCAACAGAAGAAGTAGCGATCGTTACAGGTTCCTCAATTGGCGCGTTGTTAAATGCTGTGTTTGGCAATGCCACAGAGTTAATTATCGCCCTAGTTGCACTCAAAGAAGGATTGGTTGATATTGTCAAAGCTAGCATCACGGGCAGTATTATCAGTAACTTGCTCTTAGCTATGGGTTTGGCGATGTTGTTGGGAGGGTTGCGCTACAAAGAACAAGACTTTCAGCCTGTGGTAGCGCGGGTGAACGGTTCTTCTATGACACTAGCCGCGATCGCAATTATTCTACCAACACTGGTGATCGAGACTTCTAGCGGTATAGAACCAGTAGCAATTAAAAATCTCTCAATTGCAGCTGCTGTCGTGTTAATTGTGGTCTACGGCATGACGCTGCTATTTTCGTTAAAAACCCACAGTTATTTATACGATGTGGGTTTGGTCGATTTAGAGACAGAATCTCAACCGGAGGAAACTAGCCATAAACCCAATCTGTGGCTGTGGGTTGGCGTTCTAGCCGCCGCTACGCTGGCGGTTGCTTACGAATCAGAGTTATTTGTCGGTCAGGTGGAAGAAGCTACCGCTGGGTTGGGGTTAACTCCCTTGTTTACAGGTGTGGTGTTGTTACCTTTGGTTGGTGGTGCGGCAGAATACGTCACAGCAGTGCGAGTTGCGGTCAAAAATAATATGGATTTGTCTGTCTCGATCGCGATGGGTTCGAGCCTGTTGGTAGCATTGTTTATGGCTCCCGTATTGGTAATTGTTGGAACTGCGATCGGACAACCGATGGATTTAGATTTTAATCCATTTGAAGCCGTAGCTGTAGCAATAGCAGTATTAGTTGCAAATCTAATTAGTTTAGATGGGCGTTCTAACTGGTTGGAAGGAACTTTGCTGTTAGCAACATATACGGTGTTGGCGTTAGCTTTCTATTTTCATCCGGTCTAATTCCCATAAATTCTCAAGGGTCGAGTGGACTGCAAACCCCTCGACCCTAAAATTAAGAGCGTAGATATAAATCATCAAAAAAGGTGTTAGATGTTATACAAAAAAGATCTGTTTAGGACTCGCGATCGGGATGTTATGGTAGAGTCGATGGAGGGGATTATCCCTCGCACCTCTCTGTTAAATCTG
>ERZ1066125.24-NODE-24-length-143372-cov-27.544499_pt1 | contig 143372 bp, 110 predicted proteins | sample MGYA00382772_ERZ1066125 | MGnify/ENA primary metagenome ERZ1066125 (study PRJEB33369, sample SAMEA5778355) | biofilm metagenome | biome: Industrial cooling water; feature: Water cooling tower basin; material: Biofilm | place: United Arab Emirates | collected... | reverse complement strand
TAAAGTGTTGTATTTTCAGCAATTGGGTGTCGTCCTAAAAGAGCCGCACCCAATTACATTCTGGTCGGCATGATTTTCGAGCGCGCTTCGGGCAACACCGTTTATGCCGAAGCTCAGCGACGATTGCTCGGCAAATTGAAATTGAAAGAAACCTTGCCTTCCGACAGCCGCCAGTTGTCGGGATTGATTCCGGGATACGTGGCAGAAAATTCGCCATTCGGGTTTTCAGGCCGAACTTTGTTGGATGACGGTCGGTTCATAGTCAATCCGCAAATGGAATGGTGCGGCGGCGGGTTTGTCTCTACGGCGCAGGACTTGGCGCGTTGGGCGAAGTTTCTGTACGAAGGCAAAGTGCTGGATCGTCAGAGCCTGAAAGATTTGCTGGATGCGGTTCCGGCCAAAACCGGTCGCGGCGACAAATACGGTTTGGGCGTGCAGGTGCGACAAACCGATTGGGGAATCAGTTATGGGCACGGCGGATGGTTCCCCGGATATTTGTCGGAAATGGAATACTTCCCGCAATACAAGGCCGCCATCGCGGTTCAGTTCAACACCGACGATTTTCGCAAGCTGAAGAAAAACACGCACGGATTTGTTGCCGAAGTCGCCCGGTTGGTGTTCAATCCGTCCGTACAGAAGCCATAATTCATCACGAATGATTCATCAGGCGCCATGCCTGCTTTCAACTGCGGAAAGGAGCAACATTCATGAAGATTCAAGCAAACGCGAAGGCCAAAGCCTTCTTGATCAGCCTGCTGTTGGCTGGATGCCAGTACGCTGCCGCGTACGCGCAGACCCAAGCGAATTATTGCGAGCCTCCGACAGAGGTAAAAGATGCCGTCAAGAAAATCTTGACGCCAATCACGACCAACGATGAGCTGCTGTTCAAACAACGGCAGGAACTCATCTCGGAGACGTTGCAGAAATTGCAGAAACAATTCCCGAATGATTTTTCTATTCGTCGCCGTGTGTTCAATGAACGCCGGTACGCGTTCAATGCCGACGTTGACGCACTGATTTCGGAATTCACCGCCCTGGCGGAAAAGAATCCCAACGATCCGGCGGCGGCGCTGTTCCGCGCGCAATTGCAGGTTGGCAGAAAAACCAAAGACGCCATTGCGCAATTGGACAAACTGGCGCAGCAATCGCCCGATTTCCCGTGGACGTATCTGGAACTCGCGCAGATTTACTCGTATCCCGCGTTTCGCGATGCAGCGAAAATGAACGACAACCTGAAGCTGTTTGTAATGAAATGCCCGAATTCGACGCAGGCCATTTCGATGCTTTCGCGCAGCGGCGATCAAACGCTGATGCGTGAAACTGCGGAACGGCTTCGCGCGCGCATTACCGGTTCGGCTGAACTTGACGATTTGCAGCATTGGTCGAGCCTATGGTCGCTGGAGTTCAAACTACGGCCTCTGCCAGAGCACGCGCAGTTACGCCAGCAAGTTGCCGAAGACGTGAAGCAGTTACGCGCGAAAAATCTGGGAACGAAAGAATGGCTGCAAGAAATCATCGAAGGTTATCGTCAGGCCAATGACAAGGAAGGCCGGCGTTGGGCTGAAGATGAATTGCTGCGCCTGTTCCCGAAATCCGCTTCGGCTCGGCGCATGCAACGCACGCGTTGGGATGAAGCCAATCCACGTCCCAAACCCAATGATTCGCCGGAAAAGAAACAAGCGTATTACCAGGCTCTGGCTCAAGTGACCGGAGAATGGTTGAAACAATGGCCTGACGATTGGAGCATTTGGAATTCGCGCTATTACGCCATGGAGCAGTTGGAAAAAAGCAGCAACGCCGAAGTCCAAGCTGCCGCCGAAGGGATGTTGGCCGCTTTGGCCAAAAACCAAGGGGCTGTGTATGCGTTGCCGCCGTTCACGGTTTCGGTTGCCCGAACTTATGCCAAGCGCGGCATGGCCACAGAACGCATTCCCGAATTGATTCAGCAGGGAATCGCGGAGGTGGAAAAACGAGAAGCTGCGCGAGGCGGTGCTCGTTCGGACATTTATCCGCCCGAAGACAGTATTGGTGACAATCTCTCTTATGTGCGTTGGTACAGTTGGCCTGTGCTGGCAGAAGCGCACGCCAAATTGAAGCAGCCGGAAAAGGCGCGCGAAGTGCTTTCAGCCATGGTCGCGGCATTGAAAGCCGAAAAGCCCGACGAAAAAGCCAAATCATCGGCGAAATCGTCGTACACATCGCATCAAGTTACCTATTGGGAAACTGTCGGCAAAGTCAGCGAAGCTGAAAGCCGCAAACTGGATGCGCTGACGGCGTATCAAACTGCGATGGCGTTTCGCCCCAAAAAAGCCGCCACCGCAGGCGAAGAGAAAAAGGACGAATTGGCCGACAATGCCCGGCGTTTGTGGAAAGAACTGGGCGGAACGGACGACGGTTGGCAGGCGTATCTGGCTCGCAACGAAGCTTCCCGCTCGGCCAGCGAAGCCACGGAATCCACTTGGGATGCCCGGAATCAGCCGCTTCCTGACTTCACGCTTGCAGATTTACAAGGCAAAACCTGGAAACTGGCTGACCTGAAAGGCAAAACGACGTTCATCAATTTGTGGGCGACGTGGTGCGGGCCGTGCATTCAGGAATTGCCGTATGTCCAAAAGCTTCACGAGCAGATGAAAGACCGCAAGGACGTCTTGATCCTGACGCTGAACATTGATGAAGAGTTGGGCTTGGTGGAACCGTTTATGAAAGACAACAAGTACAACTTTACGGTGTTACCGGCGCAGTCGTATGCCACCAATCTGGGCGTATACAGCATTCCGCGCAATTGGGTGGTCAGCGTGGACGGTGTCTTGCAATTGGAAGGCATCGGTTATGGTGGTGAGGGCGACGAATGGTTAAAGAAAGTCGCTGGAATGATCGAAAAGGTGAAATCCGGCGGCGAGGTGAAAAAGTAACGGCCACCGGATGTCACAACATCCAACGCGGGCAGTCAGAAAATGGCTGCCCGCGTTTTTTGTAAGCGATTCAGAACGGCAACTCGGCGAAGCTGTTGATGGTTGGAAATGCGTGCGGTGGTTGTGGGTGATTGCCTGCGCGCAACGACAACACGCATTGCAAACCGGCAGCCGAAGCGGCGTTGAGTTCGGCGACCACATCCGAAACGAACAGGATGTTTTCGGGCAGTTGCTGGATGCTGGCGGCGATGCGGCGATAACTTTCAACTTCCTGTTTGGCTCCGATGGTGGTATCGAAATATCCGCTGAGCAGCGGCGTCAGATCGCCAAACGTTGTGTGACCAAACAGCAGTTTTTGCGCCAGCACGCTGCCGGAAGAATAGATGTAAATCTGTTTGCCTTGGCTGTGCCAACGATCCAAGGCAGGCGGCACGTCTTCAAAGACCTGACTTAACAACTCGCCGGATTGATAACCTTCCAGCCAGATTTTTCCTTGCAGCGATTTCAGCGGCGTGGATTTGCGATCTTGGTCCATCAACCAGTGAATATAACCAGTGACCGATTCGACTGTCGGTTCCAGCGGCGGCGGGGTCAATCCTTGTTGAGCGTCGGCGGCATGTTCTTCGCGCAATCTGGCGAGATCGTGTTGCACATCGTCCGCCGACCAATGAGTTTTCAGGTAATCACCCGTGCGTCGCCGGGCAAAGGGAAACAACACCTGATAGACGAAATCTATCGGCGTGGTTGTCCCTTCGATGTCGAGCAGAATGTTGCGAACGTCTGGTTTCATTGGGCGATGATGATTTGCGGCGCAATGTAGGAAGGCCCAAAACAGATCGGTTGATAAGCTTCGTCCACGCCGCTGGCGGAATAATTCGGCGACCAGCCAGCGGGGTCTTTGAACAATCGAATGGCGCGAATGCGACGGTCTTCGCAGAGGTTGAACCAGTGCAGCGTTCCGCTGGGCACGCGGATCAAATCTCCGGCTTCGACTTCGATGGCGCAAACCGGGCCGTGGATTGGGTTGATGTGAAACAGGCCGCGTCCTTCGATGATGAAGCGGACTTCGTCATCGTCGTGCGTATGTTCGCGGCTGAATTTGGCCAGCATTTCGCTCAGGCCGGGCATTTGCGGTTTCACGTCAATCACGTCGGCTGTGACATATCCGTCGTTGGCTTTCAACCGGTCAATTTCAGGAGCATAAGCCGTCAGAATGTCTTCGGCAGGGGCGTTGGCTGCGATGGCGTGCGCTGCTTTCCAGCGTTCGTAATCAATGCCGATGGTCGCCAGATATTGTTTCATCACGTCCGGCTGATAGAGAGTTCGATTTTCGTCAGGAATATGTACTGTAGCCATGCTGTTCTCCGAAAAAGTAGAGCAAGCTGCCGAGCTTGCCTGGTTGTCTTGAAAGACGCCTTTCGAGCGGTCAGGGCAATCTGGCAGATTGCCCTACAATTGCGCAAAGCGAATGCGCCCGGTGACTTCCAACAGAAATTCCAGAATTTCGATGTGCCGTTTGGCTTCCTGAATGCCAGCGCCCCAGGTGTACAGCCCGTGTCCGCGAAGCAGGAACCCGTGAATGTTCGGTTGTTCGCGCAACAACGCCGAAAGCTGCGCGGCGAGTTCGTTCATATCCTGCGAATTGTCCAGAATCGGCAGCCATTCGTTGTGGTCGTGCGTTGTTACTCCGGCCAAACCTTTCAACATTTCCCATCCCACGATGTTGAGGCCGCCTTTGTCAAAGTGCGCATCGGAAAGCAGAGTGCTCCAGACAGAATGCGTGTGCAACACCGAAACGGCTCCGCGCTGATTGACCAGCGTCAAATGCAATTTGGTTTCGTCCGAAGGTTTGCCGTTTCCTGCAACGACTTGGCCCGCGGCATCTACTTCGACAAAGTGGTCAGTCGTTAATTTGCCTTTGTCGTGGCCGCTGGCCGTAATCAACAACCGCAATGGTTCGCGTTCGACGACAGCGCTGAAATTGCCGCTGGTTCCCAGCGCCCATCCGCGCTGATAAAAATTCCTGCCGCATTCAGCCAGCGACTCGGCAAAATTGGAATAGGCGTCGGCGTTCATTTGTCCAAAGGCAAAAACTTGATGTCGGAATCGAATTTTCGATAGTTGCGAAATTCGATCACGTTGCGCGTGTAATAGCGGTCGCGGTCGCTGCCGAGCAACAATTCGGCGCGAACCGGCAGCAAATACTGTTGGTCGGCAATTTTCACCCAATCGTATTCGACGGCGCTTTCTGACAGGGAGACGGAGAAATTCGCTGGCATTCCTTCGTTGGCTTGTTCGATTCGCAGGACTCGCTTGGTTTCGACATCAATCCAAACCGTCCCTTGATAACCCGCGACGACGCTTTGATGCGTGGTTTTGTCAGTAATCCGATTGGATGAAAACGCTTTTTTGACGCGGAAGTCATAAACCACTGTCTGGCGTTTGTTGAACAGTTCGGTTCGGATTTCTTTGAACTCGGCTTTGGATTGAGGCGCAAAAGCCGCTGTCAGCAACGAACCGAATTCGCCGGTCGAGGTGGAGCCAGTCAGGTTTTCATATTTCAACGTGGTGGGTTTGCCGTCCAGTTTGGTCAGTTTGTATTTCTCGCCCTGTTTTTCGCTGTAAGCCAGTTCGATTTCCAGAGCGTCCTGTTTCTTCCAATCCTTGTCGCCGGGTTTTTGTTCGTAGCGCGTGACGAATTGCGTCGCCATAAAATCCGGCAAATTGTCGGCGTATTCCAGAGCGAAATACCGCGCCTGTTCCAGAAAAGGCAATTTGGCAAAAGCTTCGGCGCGAGCTTTCTCTTTGGCTTCTTCGGATTCTTCGTCTGTCAGATCGGACTGTTCGGCTTGTTCTTGAGTTGTTTCTTCCAGCGTTTTCAATCGCGGACGTTCGGGCTGAATTTCAGGCTCGTCTTTTTTGACGGAATTGCGGATGGCGTCGAGCAGAAACGACCTGGCTCCGGCTTTTCTCAGCTCTTCTAAAACAACTTCGGTGACTGGGAAAGCCACGCCGCGTTGAGAGATTTCGCCCGCCAGATCGCTTTGTTCTATGCGCTTGTCCACTTTGGTTTTCAGGAAGGTCAGAATTTCTTCTTTGGTGACAGGCGGTTTTTTGTCCTGAGCCAGGCCGACAGTCATTGCAGCGCATAACGCCACAATCAGAAAACTGATCAACGCCAAATTCTTTTTCATTGCTGACCTCCCTCAAGGTTTCAAAACCGCAGTTACGGCAAAATGATCCGAAGGCGTGCGGCCATCGCGCTGCGTTCGGTCAATCTCGGCTTTGACGATTTTCCATCCCGCTGAAACGCCTATCCAGTCAATGCGCGGCCCGGAAGTTTGCTCCGCCTTGAAGCTGGAAAATGTGCCTTCATTTGTCGCTCGCGTTGGATGTGTCAGCCTGTACACATCCCGCAGCAAAGACTTCTTGCCGTCGTTCATCCCGAAGAACGCTTTATACGGCGCGCTGTCTTCGCCCGCATTGAAATCTCCGGTGACTATGACGCGGTAAGTCTTTGCGGCTTCTTCGGCTTTGCGTCGAATCAGTTTTGCCGATTCGACGCGCGCCTGTTCGCCGCGATGATCGAAGTGTGTGTTGAAAAACATGATCGGCCTGGCTTTTGGTTGCAGTTTGTCGCGCAACCTGACCCACGTGACCATTCGCGTCAGCGACGTGTCCCAGCTTTTGCTGCCGGGAACGTCCGGCGTTTCGCTGAGCCAGAAATGCCCGCCGTCGAGTTTCTCAAACCGACTGCGTTTGAAATACAGCGCGGTCATTTCGCCTTTTTCCTTGCCGTCATCGCGGCCAACGCCCAGCGCTTCATAACCAGAAAGTTTTTCAGCCAGAAAGTCGCGCTGAAATCCGAGAGTTTCCTGCGTGCCGAGCAAGTCTGGATTGAACGTCCGGATCGTTTCGACCAAAAAGTCTTTGCGTTTTTCCCAATGGTTTTCGCCGTCGTTGGCCGTGCCATAGCGGATGTTGTAACTCATCACGCGAATATCGGTGGAGGGTTGGCCAGCGATATTCGCAGTGAGAAGGCATAGCAACGAAGCCAACAGAATCGGGATAATCTTTCGCATCAATTCGTCTCCTGGAAAAAGTGTCAGACAAGCTGCCAGCTTGTCCGGGTTTCGGCTGGCAGACCAATCGCTCGTTGGCCAGGTGTTCGACAAGCTGGCAGCTTGTCGAACAGCCAGCTATTGCGGCCAAACACCGTCCTTGATGTCTCGCAAACTGAATTTTTTCGGATCAACGACGACGTGTTTCACCTTCTTGCGATTCCACGTGTAAGTGATGTGAACCAGTCCGTCAGCGGTTTGAATGATCGCCGGATACGAGTATTCGGCTTCGGGCGGACCGGGTTCCAACACGGCGACGGCTTTCCAGTTTTTGCCGTCTTCGCTGATCGCCAGATTCAGCGGCGCGCGGTCACCCCATTTGTTCGGTTTGACCGTGACGTGGTTGTAAATCAGCAAATGCCGTCCGTCTTTCAAGGTCACGCCGTCAATGCCGGAATTCGGATTCGGCAGTCCAGTCGCCGCCAATTTGCTCCATGTTTTGCCGTTGTCGTCCGACCAGGATTCGACAATTTTGCCTTGTCGGCTGCGGAACAGCGACTGAAGTTTGCCGTCTTTATGGAAGAAGACCGTCGGTTGAATGACGCCGAATTCCTTGCCGTCATTGATCGCTTCGGTTCGAGTCCATGTTTTGCCCTGATCGCTGGTGCGTTCGAAATGCACGCGCCAGCCGTTGTCTTCGGTGCTGGACGGACAGAGCAAATCGCCATTGCTCAATTCAACCGGTTTGTTTTTGATCGGGCCGGCAATGCCGTCAGGCAAACGAACCGGCTTCGTCCAGGTTTTGCCGCCGTCCGCCGAAGTCATCATCATTCCCCACCACGTCGAAGGGCTGGGGCCGACTTTGTAAAACAACATCAACGGGCCGGTCTTCGGTTGATGGAGCACGGGATTCCAGGTCGGGTAACGTTTCGACGGCGATTCGACGCCATTGGCGACTTCGACCGGAGTAGTCCATTTGCCGCTTTCCCAACGTGACACCCAGATGCCGACATCAGGATTTTTTTCCTTCGTGCCGCCAAACCAAGCCGTGACCAATGTGCCCTGGGATTCGGCAATCGTCGAAGCGTGGCATTCCGGGAACGGCGCGGTTTCGTAAATGAATTCGGATTTGAGCACGCCGGGCGCAGTCGTTTGCGCCAGCGCGGCAACCGTCAATATCGCAATCAACAAGACAAAAGTAGCTTTTGAAAATTTCTGCATAAGATTCCTTTTCTGATGCTCGGCCCTGATGCCAGGACACTTTTGGGGTCTCAGTATGTCTGAAGGTGTCATTGGCGAATTTGAACCTGACGCCCGATCCCTTTCACCTGACACCTGAAAACCAGAAAAACCGATTTGGTCAAAGGCTGTTTTTAGTGAAAGTCAGGTTTTGGGTATCAGGTTTCGGGTGTCAGGAAACTCGATGGTGAATTCGCCACAACATCCCTGCGCCGTCGAAATCCAAATGTGTCTCGACACCAGCGCTCAGCCATAAAAATCAGCGAGTAGATTCCAGCACCGCAATCTGACCGGATTTCGTCAATGCGGCTTCGTACAATTGATTCAACGACGTATCCACAAACCGCAATTTGAGTTGTTTGGCGTTGGCTTCCAAGACCGCAAATGCGTGCGCGGATTTGGCGAACAAGGATCGTTCGTAAGGAGTGATCGGGCGAATGCCGGCTCCACCGCCTCCGGCGACAAAGAAATGCACGCCGTCTTCGGCTTTCAAATGCTGCAAATCGTGATCGTGACCAGCCAGAAACACGTCGGCCTTTCCTTTCAAAACCGGCAGCAGTTTTTTGATCAACACGGTATTGTCTTTATGCGCTCCGGCGGAATAAATCGGATGATGGCCATAAACGACTTTCCAAAGCGCCTTGCTGTTGGCCAATCCATCCTTCAACCAGAACAATTGCGCTTCGGAAACTTCGTTGGTGTCGAGCGCAAAGAACTGCACCGGCCCGGCAGTGAAGGTGTAATACGGCGCAGGCATTCGCCAACTGGGGCTTTGTTTGGAATAGAGAATTTCCGCCGCCGGGCTGTCGGCAAATCCCCAGTCGTGATTGCCCAGCGTAGCGTAAAACTTGATGCCCAACGGGTCATACAGCTCATCCCACCAGGTTTTCCAGCGCGGATCGTTCGTGCTTTCCATGCCGTAACTGTAAAAGTTGTCGCCCAGCGTGACGGCAAAATCGAAGGGCGTTTGGCGGTGAAACTGCAGCATCGCCGCGGCCACTTGTTTCTGCTCCTTCGACCCGTTGCCGAAATCGCCAAAGGCCAGCACGCGAATCGGCTGCTCTTCGGTTTTCAGCGAAAAGCGATCCGGCGCAACTCGCATAAACGAAGGCAACATCGTGCCTCTGACCAGCGAAATCCAGCGTTCCTGTTCCTGTCCCAACTGACGCAACGCCGTTTCATCACCTTTGGCGCGCGCCTGTTCAATGCGTTGATTGAGCAATCGTGCCAAATCCTGTGTGTGCTGCGCGCGTAATCGTTCCAGCGCCAGCACGGCAACACTTGTATCGGCATCGGTCAACACGCGCTCTTGCAACGCTTGACGGACTGGCAAATGAGTCAGCCTGCCGACCCGATCAATGATGGCCATGCGAACCTGTGGAGATGAGTCTGTTGAGAGAAGTTTGAGCAGGAAATTCATTGAACCTGCCGGGTCTTTTCTGGCCAACTCACCGGCCAACCGCGCACGTTCGCGCTCGCTGGTTTGGTTGAGAATCGTCTGCCCCTGTTCGCGCAACGCGACGGGCAACAGGTCAACGATGGACTGGTTTTGCGTTTGTGCAGTTGACGTAACGGTAAACAGCGAACCGCCGCAGAGGGCTACGCCCAGCAGCAACGCCATCAATCGAATCCGCATGCTTTTTGCTCCCTTGTTAAGGTTCGTGGTGGTAGTGGAGAACGAGCGGCAGTGTACGGCAAGAATTTCAGAATCGCCAACGGCTTTTCATTGTGTTGCGCTTGTAGGATTTCGGCGGATGGCAGAAAACTTCAGCGCATTTTGCCGATATTCAAGTTGGCTCTGGAAAGTGGCGCGATTACAATACGAATCGTCATGATTGCACAACAAGAAATACAATATTTGCTTACGCTACCGGTCGCAGAACGATTGCAGCTTGCACAACGGCTGATCGAAAGTGCTTTGCGTGAGGCTGCCGATTGGCCTGTGGCTGAAAATGGCGAGACTCATCCCGGCGTTTCAGCGCAGCCTCCGTCAACGGAAAAGATAATCCCGTTTCGTTCGCTCGAAGGACTTTATTCCGGTGGACAAGCAGACACGGGCGAACGCGCCGATGAAATTCTTCGTTCGGACATCAAACCTCTCAGCGGTTTTACTTTGAAGCATGAGCTACCTTCTTGACACTGGATTTGCAGTCGCTTTTCTCAACCAGAATGATATTCGTCATCGTGACGTGTCACAGGTCGTTCACGGTATTCGCGAACCAATCATTTTTCCGGTTCCGGCTATCACGGAAACCGCTTACCTGTTGGCGCGGGATGCCGGGCAGGAAGTGGCGACGAACTTCATCGCCACAATCGCGCAGACTGATTTGATTCTCGAATGCCCGGAGCCAGCCGATTACCAGCGCGCTGCCGAGTTTATGCGGCAATACGCAGATGCCAACCTCGACTTCGTAGACTCCTTGATCGCCGCAATCGCCGAACGCCTGAACATCACTCGCATCTTGACGCTGGATCAACGCGACTTCCGCCTGATTCGCCCAAACCACTGCGAAGCTTTCGAAATCCTGCCTTGAGGCCACCTTGAAAAATACAATTTTCAGGCCGTGGCGAGGATTTGAAATATGTTTATTCAAATACTTTGAGCTCTATGGTCTTCGGTGATAACCCCCGCTTTTCGCAAGATGCCGTAAAGCTCGTTGATCTTCGCCCTCTGTTGTTGTGTCCTTCCAAACTTCCCATCTCGAACATCGGAAAAGGTGAGGTAAACTCGCTCAATGGCACGGGAAAAAGCGACGAAGAACCCTCGCTTTTCTTCGTCTTTTTGTTTCGAAAAATTCCTAAACTGATCGTCTTCGAGACCAAGAAAGATAACCGTGTGAAATTCCAAGCCCTTGCTTTTGTGGATTGTGATGGCTGGAATTGCGTCAACTCCGATTAAGTCGTCAATGGCTTTATATGCAGAATCGTTTGCTCCCACGGCGATCTGTAATTCTAAAGCTAACAGCCCAACTGTTTTGTCTAAATACTCTCCATTCCCGTATTGTCGATATACTGAGCGAAACCTTGCAGCGCCAACCATAGTGACGAGTTCGGCTGGCAGAGAGTTGATAGCTATGTCTCCATCGAATTTATCTTTTGCATATTGGAGCAGTTTTTGGGATTCCTGCTCAATTTTTACGGCGTCATCGTCTGTGTCCAAGCCGTATAGCAAAGCTACTTTATTTGTCAGCGTCTCCCAACCCTCGGCATCACGTGGCCTTGTGGCTAGTCGGAAGATCGCGAGTAGGAACTCTACGACAGGTTCAGTAAGAAGGTCTTGAAGCTTCGATTCGTCACGCAGTTTAATGCCTCTTGTTTTCAAAATATTCTGCAGAGGGCTGATCATCTCTGGAGTTGTTTGACGAACAAGGATGCAAAAGTCGCGCGGCTTCAGGCCATTGTCGAGGCTTTGCTCAATTAGTGTTGCCAGATGATTGGCTTCATCTTGCGAGTTGCTAAATTCCAGAATTGTGCAACCACCTGAAGAATCTGTTTTAGCGGCTGTCACTGGAGGAGTTTCAGATTCCACAATTTTCGCGATAACGTGCTGTATACGCACGAGTTCAGGAACAGAGCGGTAATTGCACGTTAAATGTTCTGTCTCAGCTTGGAACTCGGCTACATAGGACTCAAACACATGGGGCATTGCTCCCGCGAAAACCATAATGCGTTGTTTACTATCTCCAACTGCGGTCAGCACTGTTTCCGAGTTTTGGAATGCTGCTCGCACCAAATCGTACTGAGCGTCAGTGGTGTCTTGAAATTCGTCAAGAAACACATAGCGGTAGGTTTCTCGTAGTGCTCTGATCAGCTTCGGATTTGTTCTCAAAAGAAAGGCTGCCAATCGGTTAAGCATCGGGAAACTGAGGCTGGGTTGAGCCTCTGGGCGATTAAGTTGCTCCTGCCACCACCGTAAGCCTAAACGCCGAACTGTGGAGGCAACATTAGCTTCAACATACGGCAGCATATGACCGTGACTTATCTGGTCAAAAGAAAGTTCTATATGAGCATCGGTTTTTTGGCGAAGGCTGTTTTCAGGAATGCCTGCGTTACTTAACCAGTTCCGAATTTCATTCGCCTTCATGGGAACGAGCCGAACCTCGTAGCCGAGCTTGGGACGCCATTTGTCAGGAAGGGCAAGCCTGAAACGATCAACAATCCCCTTGGCAAAGGCATCAAGTGTGAATGAATCAAAGCGTTGTGCTCTGTCGCCGCAACGCTTTTTCACTCGTTCGGCCAAATTCTTGGCGGCGTCGCGTTTGAAAGAGATGGCGAGTATTCGGTAAGGGGAGGGACAGGTTCCTGTCTCAAGAAGGAAGCAGGCCCGTTGAGCAAGAAGCTCGGTCTTTCCCGCACCTGGACCAGCTATAACGAGCGTATTTCGGTCAGATTGAACGACGTTCAGAGCTGCTGGTTCTAAAGAGTCAACGCCTACTGGCCTCCAGTTCTCAGCATCAATAAGTGGCATCAAGCACCTCCATTCCCTTCTTCAATGAGCGTCTGCGCGCGTTCCACAAGCTTTTTCAATACATCAGGAGCATTGGCTGCGAGGGTGCTTGGCTCAATCTTTGATAGTGCCAGCATGTGATTTACTGGTTTTGACCTGTCAACAAAAAGATACTTATACCAAGCGAAAAGTTCTTGTTGTGCTGATGTGTAAGTTGACCCAAGGTCATTCGCAGCTTTTGACACATCCGTTGCTAGTACCTGTCTCATCCGCTGCTTGATACTTTCCCAATACTCAGGAGTTCCAGATTCAGGCAAATCAGGCCCTTCATTTTCTGCGGTAAGGTTTTTATAAACATCGGTAAACGCTTCCAGCATCGCAAAGTCCAAATCAAGCGGGGCTGAAAAATAGACGCCGAACCGTTTCTCAAAGAATTGAAGCCACTTGTTCATTCCTTCGATGTCGGAATCAGAATTGTCACGAAGATTCTTGCAGATTTCGTCTTCGAGAGATTTCAATTCTCCACTTTTCGCCATAACCTGCAATTTCTCGTGCCCTTTGCCATACCATTGAATAAGTTGATCTCGCACGTATTGCACTCTCCCCCAGCCTGCTCCTTTCTTTTCTCGATCAAGATCAAGCAACGTTAAGTATCGGATGCCTAGTCCTTGCAACAATCGCCAGAAATGGTTGACGTGTCTGCCGCCGAGAGGAACAACCGAAATGAAGTGCTTATCCAGAGGTGCTCTGCTCGCTTCAAACAAGCGTCGCAATACGATTTCCTCAGACGGGCCTTCGCCAAGAATGACCAAATGAGCGAAGTAAAGTTCAGGAAAACCGCGTACTGCTTGGCGAATGTATTTGTAAGCTTCGTCGTCTTTGTCTTCTGGAAGAGGAATTGGCTTGACCTGAGTCTGACGGGTTCTTTCGTCTCCAAGAAAGTATCGAACGTGATCAGGCTCAACTCGGCCCAGAATGGATGGGGAGTGACTGGAAACAATGACTTGAGCCTGACTGTCGTCAACGATGCTGGTCAATTCACTCATCACTCGTCCGAGGTAATGGGGCGATAGATGATTTTCTGGTTCTTCAACTGCGAAAACAGTTAGCATCGGCAGCTTTTGGGCAACTTCGGGATTGAACCCTAAAGTTTTCGCCGAATCTCGCAACAATTCTTCGACACGGAAAAGACCCAACGAAAGCGAAATTGAAAATAGCGATTTCAGCCCATCGCTTAAATCATCTGTGGTTATGGTTCCACCGTCTTCTCCAGGCCGAAACGTTGGGACGAGAAGTTTAAGGAGCGAATCTGGGTCTTCTTCAAGCGCACGTAGCGCGACTTCTTTAGCCACGCGCCCCGGATACAGTTCGCCCCAAGACGATTGCACTTCAGAGCTAATAGTTTTGATGCCTGTCAGTCCCGAAAGCTGACTCTGAAGTTGTGTGAGAATTTCTTTTACGGATTTGTCTTCACCGTTCCAAAAAATGGATTTCAGCAAGCGTCCAAAACTGGTCGAAGTCGTCCCACGAATCTGTTGATCTGGATTACGTGCGGCTGGTACGTAGATAACTCGAATTTTCCCACGGTCACCGGCAAGTATTTTGCGACGATTGCTTTCGACAATTGTTGGTTCGTCTGAGCTAGTCAAAATCCACGATAGGTCTTGATCCACATCTCCTGTAGGAGTGTCATTGTTTGTCCAAGTTGCTTCTAGCCGCACACGACAATATGGTGTCCCGCCCGGCTCATCTACAATCATTTGGTTGAATGTTTCAGGAATGGCCACGCTTCCTGCGATTGAATTGCCCTCAAATTCTGGAAACGCAAGCCGGCATTCGATCATCAGGTGGCGAGAAGGCTTTGCTTTCAAGTCTTCACCAAGAGGCAAGTGGAAATCTTGCGGAGAGATTTGACGCTGAGCATTATTTTCGCCAAACAGCTTGCTTAATGCCAGCAATGCCGCTGTTTTGCCGGACGCATTTGGGCCGATGAAGCAAGTAAAGTCATCCAGGTAGATCGTCTGGCCTGTTTCGTCAAAGCAGCGAAAACCGCGAATAGTTATAGATTCTATTTTCATTGATTGGATTCCTGGCAATCATTCGTTGTTATTTGATTGAGAAAACTACGCGAGACAATTTAAGCGGGGCTGGTTTAATCTATGCCGAGAATCGAAGTATACGTAAGAAATTCACTTTTACCCAAAAGGAAAATTTATGAAGCGAATTTTTCTGGCGTTGAGTGTGCTGTTGCTAGCGGCGCATTCGGCGGTTGCTCAACCGCAGCCAAAACCGATCAAAGACCTGAAGCCGACGGTGATTTTGATTTCGCTGGATGGCTTCCATCCCGATTATCTGGATAAGTATCCGGCTCCGACGTTGAACATGCTGGCCAAACAGGGTGTGCGGGCGAAGTGGATGACGCCGTCGTATCCTTCGTTGACGTTTCCGAATCATTACACCATCGCTACGGGCTTGTACCCCAATCACAACGGCATCGTTGCCAATACCATTTACGCGCCGGAGTTCAACGAAACCTTCAGCATGAGCAAGCGCGAAGAAGTCGGAAACGGGCGCTGGTGGTTGGGCGAACCCATCTGGGTGACGGCGGAAAAACAGGGACAACGATCTGCGCCTCTGTTTTTTCCCGGCTCCGAAGCGGAAATTGCGGGCAAACGACCGAGTTATTGGAAAGCATTCGATGACAACTTTCCGAACCTTGAGCGGATAGACATGGTGTTGAACTGGTTGGATAAGCCACGCGCCGAACGGCCAACTATGATTACGCTGTATTACAGCGATGTGGATCACGGCGGGCACGATGCCGGGCCGGATTCCGAAGATGTCAAACAGGCGATTGAGCGTGTGGATCAGGCGATGAATCGGTTAGTGGAAGGATTGAAAGCGCGCGGAATTTTCGACCGCGTCAATCTGGTCATTGTGTCCGATCACGGAATGGCCAGAATGGACCCGCGAGACGTTGTCGTGCTGGACGATTACTTTCCCGCAGAACAAGCTCAGCGAGTCGTGTGGAATAGCGCGATGGCGCAAATTTTCCCCAAGCCCGGAATGGAGGAAGCCATTTATTCTGCGCTGAAAACAAAAGCCCCACACGTGGCTGTTTATCGGAAAGCGGAAATTCCCGCGCGGTTTCATTACGGGACAAGCCAGCGCATTGGCGAAATTGTGGTAATGGCCGATGAAGGCTGGGCGCTGAGCAGTCGCGAGCGGTATCGTCCTGTTCCGGCTTCTGAAAGCATCAAATATCGAGGCGGGCATGGATTCGACAATCAATTGGAATCCATGCGGGCGTTATTCATCGGGCACGGAGCGGCGTTCAAAAAAGGGCAGCTTGTCGAACCGTTCGCCAACGTAGACCTTTACAATGTGATGGCGAAAATTTTGAAGTTGAAACCTGCGCCGAATGACGGCAACAAGGCGACGGTGAAAGCGTTGCTGCGGTAAGTGCGAAAATCTTTTGAAGCATCCCATCAAATCAAAATCTATGCGAATTTCGATGAGAAGTTTTGGGTGGAAGTTTGTTTGCTTTACGGTTGGTGCTATGGCGCTGCTGGTTTGTTTGGCATCGGCGGCATTGGCGCAATCGGGAACTCCGGTTTTGCCGAATGACATTTACAACTTCAGCGGCAACGTCGGAGCCAACGCGCGAGTCGAGCCGGTGGCGGTCAGCGGACAATCTTTTGCGCAGGCGTATCGAGTGACGGTAGGCGGAACATCGGCGAATCTGAACGATGCCGGATTGGCGATTCGCACCGCGCAGCCGGTTGCCAAAGGTGACAATCTGCAACTGACATTTTGGGTGCGTAAGCTTGCGCCGCTGGACGGCAACAACATTCGCGGATTTGTCGGGTTCGAGAAAGCCGATACTTCAACGACGAAATCGCTGTACACGGTTTTTCCCTGCGACAGCCAGACTTGGACGAAATACAGTTTACCTTTCAAAACAGCGGCTGGTTATGCGGCGGGTGAAGCGCAAGTCGTCTTTCATTTTGCGCATGGCCCGCAGGTGTTTGAACTGGGCGGCATCGCCCTTATCAATTTGGGCGGCACGCCGCCGGTGAATGTGACGCCGACTTCGGTCTTGCCGCCGAATCCGTACAACAGTTTCTATCGGTATTTTGATTCGCAGCTTGGCGGTTCGACTTCGGTGGTCAGCGTCAGTGGCCAGAGTTTTACGCAGGCGATTCAATTCGCGGCCAATGGCGATTCGGATTATGTGTTTCGGTCGGGGTTGGGATGGCGAAACGTCACAGAAATCAAAAAGGATGATTTGCTGTTGTTGTCGTTTTGGGCGCGAAAGCTGGAGCCGATGGACAACTCAGTCATTCGCGCTCAGGTTGTGTTTGAGCGCGATACCGATCCGTATGACAAATCGTTCAGCGTCAACTTTCCGAACGATTCGGCTGAGTGGCGATTTTATCAATTGCCTTTCAAAGCGCACGCGGACTTCGCCGCCGGTCAGGCGCATCTGGTGTTTCATTTCGCGTACGGGCCACAGAAATTTGAAATTGGGGGCGTGTCGCTGGTGAATTATCAGCAACTGGCGACGGCGGCGCAGTTCAAGATCGAGTATTACTATCCCGGACGCGGCGAAGCCAACGCCGTTTGGCGAATGGCCGCGATGGATCGCATCAACCAATTTCGCAAGGGCGAATTGACCGTGCGCGTGGTAGATCGCAACGGCAATCCATTGCCCGGCGCGCAGGTCTTCGTCCAGCAAACCAATCACGCGTTCAAATTCGGATCGGCGGTGACGGCGCAATTGTTGGCCGGGAATGGCCAGACGGCGGCGGATCGTGAACAATATCGTTCGCGCGTGTCGTCGCATTTCACGACGACGGTGTTGGAAAACGATTTGAAGTGGCCGTTTTGGGAAGAGTGGCAATCGTGGAATCGTCAAGCGACGATGGATACTTTCGCCTGGTTGAGCGCTCAGAACCTGACCGTGCGCGGGCACAATTTGATCTGGCCGAGCGCCAACAATTTGCCGGCAGACGCACGCAACCTGACGGGCGAAGCATTGAAAACGCGCATTGACCAGCATTTCGCCGACATTCTGAAATCGGAAAATGCTGGCGGAAAGTGTTATCAGTGGGATGTGGTCAACGAACCGTATACGAATTTCGACATTCAAGGCCGCATCGCCGCCGGTACAACGACGCAATCGAACGGCAAGCTGGGGAATCAGGAAATCGTTCGCTGGTTTCAACTGGCGCGAATGCTCGATCCGCAGGCGAAGTTGTTCGTCAATGATTACGACATTCTGGCGGCGGGCGGCGCGGACGTGAATCATCAAACGTATCTGTTCGAATTGACCAAATGGATGCTGGAAAACGGCGCTCCGGTGGATGGCGTAGGAATGCAAGGACATTTCGACCGGATTACTCCGCCAGCCTTGATGCAAACGATCATCGAACGATTTTCAGCTTTGCCAGTGCAATTGGCGGTCACGGAATTTGACATCAACATGGCCGACGAAGAGTTGCAGGCTGAATACACGCGCGATGTGATGACCATGATTTTCAGTCAGCCGAAGTTTACGGACTTTCTGATGTGGGGATTCTGGGAAAAATCGCACTGGTTGCCGCTCGGCGCCATGTACCGAGCCGATTGGTCATCCAAGCCGAATGCGTTGGTATACAACGATCTGCTGTTTCGGGAATGGTGGACAAACGCCAGCGGCGAAAGCGACGCGGCTGGCCGATTCGCAACTCGCGGCTTCAAAGGTTCGTACAGCGTGACGGCAATTTATGGCCGCGCTTCGCAAACAATAACCGCAACGATAGAGCAAAGCGGAGAAGTGATTTTGACGCTGGATGTCGTTGCCAACCGTTCGCCGATCAGGCGAGAGGGAACGCGGCCAATCGGACAATAAATTTTTGAAAGGAATGTTATGGCTGTAAGTCTGACTTCGACGATCAATACCTGGGCGTTGCTGCCGTTGCGGTTGGCGTTGGGAGTGATCTTTTTCGCTCACGGAGCGCAGAAGTTGTTCGGAGTGTGGGGCGGCAGAGGATTTTCCGTCTGGATTTCCGGCGTTGCGCCGTTCGGGTTGCAACCTTCGTGGTTGTGGCTGGGGGCGGCGGCATTTGCCGAATTCGTCGGCGGATTGCTGGTTATGTTCGGCTTTATGACTCGCATCGGGGCGTTGCTGTTGACCTGTGTCATGGGAATTGCCATGGCAGGCGTGCATTGGAAAAACGGATTGTTTCTGAATAACGGCGGTTTTGAATATACGCTGGCGCTGTTCGCCATGGCGTTGACGTTGCTGATTGCCGGCGCCGGAAACGGTTCGATTGATTTTCAACGATCCGGCAAAGGCAAATCCGCCGGAAACTGATGCTTGACGCATTTCCGGCGCGCGTGTTACTTCACTTGCCAATTCGCATTCAAATTCAATTCTTGGAGAGATAATTGTGATTCAACTTTCCGGCCTTCGTCTGGTTGTAGTCTTCATTTGCCTTCTGATGATACCCGCCGCTGTTTCGGCGCAAAGCTTCGAATTCCTGCCCGGCGCGAAATACGATCCGGCAATTCCAACGCTGAAAAAAGTCGTCGGCCACGACATAGGTGAAAAGATCACCATGCATCACGAAGCCGAAAAATACATGACGGCTTTGCAGCAAGCCGCTCCGACTCGCCTGAAAGTTTTCAAGTATGCCGAAAGCTGGGAAGGCCGCGCTCTGTATGTGATGGCCATTGGTTCGCCGACGAACATCGCCCGGCTGGATGAAATCAAAGCCGGAATGCAACGATTGGCTGACCCGCGCAAAATTTCGGCGAATGACGCCAATTCGCTGATTGCTTCGTTGCCTTCGACGGTATGGCTGATTTGCGGAGTTCACGGCAACGAAATTTCCAGCGTGGATTCGGCGTTGATAACGGCGTACCACTTGCTGGCGGCGCAAAACGATGAAGTCGTGGCGGCGGCGATGAAAAATTCCATCGTGCTGATTGACCCGATGCAAAATCCGGATGGACGCGACCGTTTCATCAATTACTTTCGCCAGAACGTAGGGCGTTTCCCTGACGCCGATCTGCAATCCGCCGAACACAACGAAGTCTGGCCGGGTGGGCGCACGAATCATTATCTGTTCGATATGAACCGCGATTGGTTCACGCAATCCCAGCCGGAAACTCGCGGACGCACGAAAACCTACCTGGAATGGTTTCCGCAGGTCGTCGCCGACCAGCACGAAATGGGCACCAACAGCACGTTTTACTTTGCGCCGCCGGCCTTGCCCTGGAATCCGAATCTGACCAAAGCGCAGTTGGATTGGTTGAACCGGCTTGGCCGCAACAATGCCGCGTGGTTCGACCGTTTCAAATTCGATTACTTCACGCGCGAAGGCTACGATTCGTTTTATCCGGGGTACGGCGAAGGCTGGCCGCTCTTTCACGGTTCGATTGGCATGACTTATGAACAAGCCAGCGTGCGCGGATTGCTGGCCAGGCGCGATGATGAAACGACCATGCATTACCGCGATTCGGTTCAGCATCATTTCGTGGCGGCGCTGGCGACAATTGAAAGCACGGCGAAAAACCGCGAAGCCCTGCTCAAGCATTTTTACGATCATCGCCGCACAGCCATCGAAGAAGGCAAAACCGGCACGGTCAAGGAATACATCATCGCGCCGGGCAACGATCCGAACCGTGCGGCTCGGTTGGCGGCGACGCTGATGATGTCCGGCATCGAGGTCAAACGCGCCGACGCGGCGTTCAGCAATTCGAAAACGCGCGATTACAACGAAGGCCAGTTGCAATCGCGCGAATTTCCGGCGGGCAGTTTCATATTGTCGCTGGATCAACCTGCCAAGCGGTTGCTGAAAACTCTGATGGACAAGCAGACCGATCAGGACAAGGAGTTTTTGGACGAACAACGTCGCCGCAACAAACTGCGCCAGCGCGAAGAGTTTTATGATGTCACTGGCTGGTCATTGCCGTTTCTGTTCGACGTGCCTTGTTATGTCGCCGAACAAGTTTCGTCGGTACAGGCGACTGTGTTGAAGGAATTGCCGAAGCCGGTTGGGCAGTTGCGCGGCGGACAGGCAAAACTGGCGTATTTGATTCCGTGGGGAACGCAATCGGCGGCGGCGGCTCTGGCGGATTTGTTTCGTCAGGAAGTACGCGTTCACAGCTACGACAAAGGCTTCAGGATGAACGGAACGGATTTTCCTGCCGGAACATTGGTCGTCAAACTCAAAGACAATCCGGCGAATCTGCACGAACGCCTGGCTCGATTGGTTGCGGAGCACGGGGTGGATGTTTATCCGACCGACACCGCCTGGGTTGAAGACGGCCCGAACATAGGCAGTTCCAACGTTCGGTTTCTACCGCGTCCGCGCGTGGCGATTGCATACAACCAACCGGTGTCTGGCAATTCGGTCGGCTGGTTGCGGTATTTGATCGAACAGCGATATGGCTACCCTGTGACGACGATTCGCGCGGATCAACTGCGCGGCGCTGACCTGAGTCGTTACAACGTTTTGATTTTGCCTGACACGTTCGGCGGCTACACGGCGCAACTCGGCGATGGAGCCAGCGTGCGCGAATGGGTGCAGCGCGGCGGAACTCTGATCGGAATTTCTGGAGCGATGACCTGGCTGGCTGATGAAAAAGTCAATCTGCTGGCGACCAAACGCGAAAAACGCGATAAGCCGGGCGCTGCTCCGGCGGGCAAGGAGCGCACGGAAGCGAAAGACGACGCGGCGAAAGCTCCGCCCGCTGACCCGGTTGAAAAAGCCATCGAACCGGCTGATGAATTTCCCAGCGCGACTTCTGGCGCGATTCTGCGCGTTCGCGTCAACAATTCGCACTGGCTGGGATTCGGGTACAGCGACACAACGACGGTGTTGGTGGACAGCAACCGCATCTTTTCGCTGGTCAAACTGGATCGCGGTACGAACGTCGCGGTGTATCTGCCGGAAGACAAATTTTTTGCCAGCGGCTTTATGTGGGACGACGCGCGGAAACAGCTTCCAAACAAAGCCTTCTTGATTCATTCGCGCATCGGACGAGGCAATGTCGTCGGTTTTGCCGAAGACCCCAATTACCGCGCGTTTATGGATGGTTTGAACGTGATGTTTTTGAATGCCGTCTTTTTAGGGCCAGGACATTGATCGTATGAAAACACTTCTCCGTGAATTGCTCTTTCCGTTGATCGCCGTGCTGGCCGCGTTTGCCATTGGCGGACTGATTGTGCTGGCCATTGGCGACAATCCTTTCACGGTGTATCGCTTGATGATTTCCAGCGCGTTTGGGCTGTACGACGCGATGGGCAATTTCACCTGGGACAATTGGGGCTACACGTTGTTTTATGCGACGCCGCTGATTTTCACCGGGCTTGCGGTTTCGCTGACGTTCAAATGCGGGTTGCTGAACATCGGCGCTGAAGGGCAGTTGTATGTCGGAGCATTGGCGGCGGCGTGGGTCGGCTTTACGTTCAACGGCTGGCCGGGCTGGGCGTTGATTCCGATGGCGATGTTGGGGGCGATGCTGGCGGGCGGATTCTGGGGAGCGATTCCAGGCGTGTTGAAAGCTCGTTTCGGTTCGCACGAAGTCATCAATACGATCATGCTGAACTTTATCGCCATCGGGTTGGTCAGTTACCTGACGCAGAGCCGATACAAAATTCCCGGCGACGCAATCATGCAAACCAAACCGATTGCCGAACAGGCGCACATCGCGCGGTTTTCGACCTTGTTGGCGCCGTTGGGCATTCAGTTTCCCGAACGCATTCCGCTCAGCGTAGCGTTCTTGCTGGCATTGGTGATGTGCTTTCTGGTCTGGGTGTTTCTGTGGAAAACCAAGTGGGGATATGAAATTCGCGCAGTCGGCATGAATCCGTCGGCGGCGGAATACGGCGGCATCAGCGTGCAACGACAGATCATTTTGGCGATGGCGCTGTCGGGCGCTTTGGCGGGAATGGTTGGCATAGGCGAAGTGCTGGGTTATCGCTATCGGTACTATCACGACTTTTCGCCGGGCTATGGATTTGCCGGAATCGCCGTGGCGTTGCTCGGACGCAATCATCCGGTAGGCGTGGCGCTGGCGGCGATCTTGTTTGGCGCGCTCAATCGCGGCGGATTGTTCGTGGACATTTTCACCGACAAGGTTTCCAAAGACCTGGTGCAGGTGCTGCAAGGCATCATCATTTTGTTCGTGGCGATGGAATGGTTGTTTCGCCGAATGATTCTGCGAAAACCTGCCGCCGCAAAAGCCTGATCCGGCCAAGAAAGGAAACTCAACATGAACATGAAAAAGCCATACGTGCGTTGGTTGGTTTGCTTGATGTTGTTGGTTGGCTGTCTGGCCAGTCAGCCGCAACAACAACTACGATCTTTTGCCGCCAGTCTGAGCAAGCCCTCAGTGGGTGAGCGTATCGCTCGAGTCGAAGGTGGATTGCTGCCCGCTGTTGTCATCAAAGACCAAACATCCGCGATGACGATTGCCGACCGCATGAAGCATTACAAAGTCCCCGGTGTCAGCATCGCCGTCATCAACGACGGCAAAATCGAATGGGCGAAAGGGTACGGTGTGACGGAAGCAGGAGGCTCGACGCCTGTAACGACCGAGACCATGTTTCAGGCGGCTTCGATCAGCAAACCGGTTGCAGCAATGGGCATGCTGGCGTTGGTCGAAAAGGGATTGTTCACGTTGGACGAAGATGTGAACGGCAAACTGAAATCATGGAAAGTGCCGGAAAACGAATTCACCAAAGAGCAAAAAGTCACGCTTCGCCGATTGGCCAGCCACAGCGCCGGGCTGACGGTTCACGGATTTCGCGGGTATGCCGCTGGCGAAGACGTTCCGACAACCGTGCAATTGCTGGATGGGCAAAAGCCTGCAAACTCTGCCGCTGTCAGAGTGAACGTAAAGCCAGGCAGTTTGTGGCGCTATTCCGGCGGAGGCATCACGGTGATGCAACTGCTGATGAGCGAAATGTCTGGCAAACCGTTTCCAGCGTTGATGCAGGAATTGGTGCTCGGCAAACTAGGCATGAAAAACAGCAGTTATGAACAGCCTTTGCCAGCCGCGAAAACTGCGAAAGCGGCGATGGGGCATCGTTCGAATGGCGAACTGGTCAAAGGCAAATTTCACACTTATCCCGAAATGGCTGCTGCCGGGTTGTGGACGACGCCGACCGACCTGGCCAAATTCGCCATCGAGATTCAAAAGTCCAAAGCCGGAAAATCCAACAAAATTTTGTCTCAAGCGATGACGGTTGAGATGCTGAAGAAACAATCCGGCGATTACGGTTTGGGAATTGCTGTCGGCGGCGAAGGTAATAAAGCCAGCTTCAGCCACGGCGGATCGAATGAAGGCTTCAAATGCAATTTGTTTGCGTATAGCGAAACCGGACAAGGCGCGGTGGTCATGACCAACGGCGATCTGGGCGGACAGCTTGCTTCGGAAGTTTTCCGCAGCATCGCGCGAGAATACGGTTGGGCGGATTTCAAACCAGCAGAGCGCGTGTTGGCAAAGGTGAATCCCGAAATCTTCCAGTTGTATGTCGGCGAATATGAGGTCAACGGCAAAGTTGTCGTGACAACCGAAGGCGGAAAGCTGTTCTTCCAACCTCCGGGCGGCGGAAAAGATGAATTGTTTCCTTCGTCAGAAACGGAATTTTTCCCGCAGGTGCAAAACATCAGAATCGTTTTCAAGAAAGACAGTCAAGGAATGGTCACGGGGTTGGCTGCGCATTTTGGCGACGGGCGAGTGCTGGAAGGCAGGAAGATCAAATAATAAAAGAACCAATGGCTGCAAAAGACCTCTATCACGATCAAGTTAAGAACGCCCTTCAAAAAAACGGCTGGCGGGTGACAGACGATCCTTTGCGGTAGGATTGGGACGACACGCCGCTTTACATTGATCTTGGAGCGGAGCGATTGCTGATTGCCGAAAAGGGGAACGAACGAATCGCGGTAGAGGTCAAAAGTTTCATCTCCAAATCCGAGATCGAAGATTTGAAAAACGCCATCGGTCAGTTTGTTCTTTATCGCGCCGCTCTGAATGAGCAAGAGCCAGGACGCAAGCTGTTTCTGGCAATCAGGGAAACTACCTATCAAAGCCTTTTCACTGCGCCCAAAACCCTGGCGTTGTGTCAACGCGAAGGGATCAATTTACTGATCTTCAATCCACAAACGGAGGAGGTTGTTTTATGGATCGAGTAGATCAATATCGTGAAACCATAGAAGCGGTGCTGAAGAAACTTGCTTCGGTGCCGCATAGGTATGGTCAGATCGAAGATAGAGTCGTCTGTGATCGCCAAACCGACAATTATTTGTGGGTGACAGAAGGGTGGAATAAAGCTCGCCGGGTTCACCATTGCATAGCGCATCTGGAAATCATCAACGACAAAATCTGGATTCAAAAAGACCAGACTGAACAAGGAATCGCCACTTATCTGGAAGAAGCTGGGATACCCAAGTCTGCCATCGTGCTGGGTTTTCACCCGCTGGATGTCAGGCAATACACCGAATACGCCGCTGCTTAAATCATAAGGACGGGGCAGATGCTTAGAAACATTATCAACTACACGCTGATTGCTTCGACGATTCGATTGTCCACGCCATTGATTCTGGCGGCGCTGGGCGGGCTGTATTCCGAACGCAGCGGCGTCATCAACATCGGCCTGGAAGGCATGATGCTGGCCGGAGCGTTCACGGCGGCGGCAGTGACAGTGTTTACGCACAGTTCGTTGATTGGCGTGCTGGCGGCTGTGGCGGCTGGATTGCTTGTTGCGGCTCTGCACGCGGTGGCGACCATCAATTACCGCGCCGATCAGGTGGTCAGCGGAACGGCAATCAACATTTTGTTTCTGGGCGTTCCGGCGTTGTTGTCCGGTGCGTTGTTTGAATCCACCGGAGCGACTCGGCAATTGACGAAAGACGAAGTCCTGCCGGACGTGATGATTTTCAATCCTGAGTCGTCGCCGATTCTGGCTTCGGTGTTCAATCAAAAGCCGATTGTGTATCTGGCATTTTTCGTCGTGGGAATTTCGGTGTACGTGCTTTATCGAACCCGATTCGGATTGCGATTGCGCGCGGTCGGCGAAAATCCCGAAGCCGCAGACACCGCGGGCGTCAACGTGCGGCGAATGCGATATGCCGGAGTCTTGATTTCCGGTGCGCTGGCGGCCCTCGGCGGAGCGTATTTGTCCATCGGCCAAAGTTCGCAATTCACGCGCAACATGACCGCCGGGCGTGGATTCATTGCGCTGGCGGCGTTGATTTTCGGCAAATGGCATCCGGTGGGAGCCTTGATGGCGTGTTTGTTGTTTGGCTTCGCCGAAGCGGTTTCGATTCGCATGCAAGGCAATGTCAACATTCCCAACCAGTTTGTTTTGATGATTCCCTACGTGCTGACAATGGTGGTGCTGGCTGGGTTGATTCGCCGTGCCGATCCGCCGAAGGCATTGGGCGTTGCTTATGTGAAAGAGTAGCGTTCAGAGTTCACGCTTCAGCGTGTGTGGCTTGCCGAAAACATGCTGAAGCGTGAACTCTGAACTTTTTTTGAAGAGAGGTGTAATGACAAGTTCGATTTTTGATCGCGCACAAACTTCGGCGCGATTTATTCGTGAGCGAATCAACGCGGAAGTGGATGTCGCGGTAGTGCTTGGCTCCGGTCTGGGAGCTTTTGCCGAAACGTTGGAAGACAAAACCATCGTTCCTTACGAAGAGATTCCTGACTTTGCCCGTTCGACTGTCGAAGGGCATTCCGGGCGGTTGGTGGTTGGCGTGTTGCCCGGAACTTCGATCAACGTCGCTGTCATGCAAGGGCGTTTTCACTATTACGAAGGTTATTCGCTGGATGAAGTAACCTTGCCTATCCGCGCTTTCGGAGCAATGGGCGTCAAAAAGCTGGCGTTGACCAACGCCGCGGGCGGAGTCAATCACAGTTTCAAGGCAGGTGATTTGATGCTCATCAGCGATCACATCAATTTGATGATGCTCAGCCCCTTGCGCGGCCAACATGACAATCGGCTTGGTGAGCGATTCCCTGATATGAGCGAAGTCTATTCCCGCGAATACCGGCGCATTGCCAAAGAGGTTGCGGCGGAACAAGGGGTTCGATTGACGGAAGGCGTCTATATGTCGTTGCAGGGACCGAATTACGAAACTCCGGCGGAAATTCGCATGATGCGATTGCTGGGCGCGGACGCGGTCGGCATGTCTACCGTGCCCGAAGCCATAGTCGCGCGGCAGATGGGAATGAGCACCCTGGGCATTTCGCTGATCACCAACGCGGCGGCGGGAATCGAAGACGCTCCGATCAATCACGCCGAAGTGATGGAAATGGGGCATCGAGTCAGCAATCAATTCTGCGAATTGCTCACGAAAATTATTGTGCGGATGTGACAGATGATTATTGGAATTTGTGGCGGAACTGGTTCGGGCAAGACGACTGTCGCTCGGCGCATTTTGGAAAATGTCAGCGACGAACACGTAGTGTTTTTCCAGCAGGATAGTTATTACCGCAATCTGGACGACATGCCGGTCGAATTGCGGCATCAGATCAACTTCGACCACCCGGACGCGCTGGATAACGATCTGTTCATCAATCACGTCAAGACCTTGCGCGCAGGCGAAGCGATCAAGATGCCCGTTTACGACTTTGCGATTCATTCGCGCAAAGCCGAAACGGTTCCGGTTCAGCCCAAGCCGATCATGATTATCGAAGGCATACTGATCTTTGTGGATGCCGCGTTGCGCGAACTGATGGACATCAAAATCTTCGTGGATACGGATGACGATTTACGATTCATTCGGCGTTTGCAGCGCGACGTGAACGAACGCGGGCGCACAGTGGAATCGGTCATCAAACAGTATCTGGAAACCGTCCGCCCGATGCACCAGCAATTCGTCGAACCGTCCAAACGCCACGCCGATGTGATAATTCCCGAAGGCGGATACAATGAAGTCGGCATTGATTTGATCTCCGGCAAAATTCGCACGCAGCTTGAAAAGGAACTGGTGAAAACTTCGTGAGCAACAGCCGCATAACAGCAGAAGAGTTGATTGAACTGGCCAGCCAGGCTCGCCAGTTTTCTTATTCGCCGTATTCCTTGTTCAGGGTTGGCGCGGCAGTCGAATGCAGCGACGGACGAATTTTCACCGGATGCAACGTTGAAAATGCCAGTTACGGATTGACTATGTGCGCAGAGCGTGTGGCGTTGGGCAAAGCGATTTCCGAAGGCGCCAGAGAATTCACGCGGATTGCCGTAATTGCCGACGCCAAAGCGCCGGTTCCGCCGTGCGGAGCCTGCCGCCAGGTGATTTCAGAACTCTGTGGCGCTCAGGTCGAAGTCGTCATGTCCGATTTGAACGGCAGGATCGAAACTCATACGATCAGCCAGTTGTTGCCCGAAGCATTCGACAAAAGTTTCCTCTGAATTTCGCTGTAGTCCCCCAGAAAAAGTAACCATGGTTTTGTCTCCGGAGGCGCATGAGCATGACCACTTTGGAATTTGTTTTTGGGATGACGCTATTGTGGACAGTTCAGGATCGAACGTATCTGTCCTTGGAAAAGCAGGCTGTGGCTGCGGTTCGACAAGTTCCGGCTTCGCAGTTGGATTCGCAATTGCCGAATCGCTCTTTTGCTTCGTGGTTGAGCCAATTGGTAGGAACTCAATCGGGCGTCACCTGGCAATTGACTGATTGCGGCGAGCAAACGGGCAATGAATCGGATCGAGAGCGCGATATGCCATTTTGCGTCGAGGCTGTGGCGATCACGCCAAATGACCGCAAGGTGTTTGTCAATCTTTGGGTCGGATCGTCGAAACTCGGCGTTGGGCAAAAGCCAGAGCTTTATTTTGCCGTCGTCGAACACAAAGCCGAGTTTTATACGGCCAAACGATTGAGCGATTTGCCCGGCTTGTTGACGAAACCGTTGAAGCCCAAACCCAGGCCGGTGATTCTGCCCAACGTGCAATCGAAACAATCGCCGCCAATGGTGTCTGCTTATGTCAAGTCAGCGCCGATAGCGACTGTTCCACCGCCGTCAGCGCCAGTTGAGATTCAGCCTCCGCTGGCGCCTGCGCGAGGTGGCGGTGTGAAATCCGTTTATGCCGCCTTGGGCGAAGTCGTTACCAAAGTCACCCCGGAATATCCGATCACGGCCAGACAAATCGCCGTCACAGGTGAAGTCCAGGTTCGCGTGCTGGTTTCGGAACAGGGAAACGTTCTGGAAGCCAAAGCCGTCAGCGGGACTGCGTTATTCAGACGGTCGGCGGAAATCGCCGCCGGCAAATGGGTCTTCAAACCCGCAATGTTGAACGGCAAACCGGCCAAAGCAGAAGGAACCATCATTTTTATTTTCACGCGGAATTAAACCTTGTCGCGTTCGCGTCACCAACAATGAAAGCAAAACCAAAAATCAACAAACCTCCGATACTTTTTACCGAAACTCAGAAAATCATCGCCACGCTGGAAAAGCGTCTGGGCACGACGGTCATAGCGTATTGGGACGCGCCGAATGGCTCGGTTTGCCAGGATGACGTGGTCACGTTTTATGCCTTGCTGCGCCATCTGGGAAAGCAAAACGACCTGAGCCTGTTCATCAAATCCGACGGCGGAACCGGAACGGCTTCGCTGCGAATCGTGCATTTGCTGCGGCAATACTGCGAGCGTGTGACGGCGCTGGTTCCGCTCAATTGCGTTTCGGCGGCGACGATGATCGCGCTCGGAGCCGATGAAATTCAGATGGGACCGCTGGCGTATTTGTCGGCGGTGGATACTTCGCTGACGCACGATCTGTCGCCGATTGATTTGAACAACAATCGCGTCAGCGTCAGCCTGGATGAATTGACGCGCATCATCAATCTCTGGCGCAAGGAAGCCAAAGACGAAGGCGTGAATCCGTATGCTTCGATTTTCAATCACATTCATCCGCTGGTGATTGGCGCAGTGGATCGCAGCAGCTCGCTTTCGATTCGATTGTGCAACGAAATCTTGTCCTATCACATGAAGGACAAGAAAAAGGCCGAACGCATCAGCCGGATTTTGAATTCCGATTATCCGTGGCATTCATACCCGATCACGATCAAGGAAGCTCAGCGCGTTGGGTTGAACGCCACGCCGCTGGATTCCGAGGTGAACAGTCTGTTGCTGGAATTGCATGAAGTGTATTCCGAAATGGGGCAACGCGCCGTGACGGATTTTGACGAAGCCAATTACCACGACAACGAAATTCTGAATATCATCGAAGGGCGCGGCTTGCAGGTCTTTTATCAATCGGACAAGGATTGGCATTACCGGTCGGAAGAACGTCGCTGGATTTCGCTCAACGACAACAGTTCCTGGCGCAGAGTCGAAAAGAAAGCTGGAAAGATCGTTCAAAGCGTCCTTCACCTCCGATAGCCGTTCAGAGTTCATGCTTCAGCGTGCAACGAAACTCAACACGCTCAAGCGTGAACTCTGAACTAATTCAAGCATGAAGAAGTTTGTTGGCATTCTGGTTTTATTGGCGGCGGTCGTTTTGCTGTCGGGGCAACGGCGCGCGGATTCGCCTGCAAATGTTGTTGATTTGCTGATTACGGGTGGAACGGTGGTGACGATGGATGGCGAAAGGCGAATTTTCGATAACGGTTTTGTCGCCATTCGTGGCGAACGAATTATCGCCGTCGGCGACGCCGCTCAGTTGAAGGCCGCCGGCTATCGCGCGAAACAAACGATGGACGCGCGCGGCAAAATCGTTTTGCCCGGATTGGTCAACGCGCACACGCACATTCCGATGACGCTGTTTCGCGGCATTGCCGACGATTTGAATTTGCAGGACTGGCTGACGAAATACATCTTTCCGGCGGAGGCCAAAAACGTCACGCGAGAATTCGTTGTTGCTGGAACACAGCTTGGTTTGGCGGAAATGATTCGAGGCGGCATTACGACCTATGCCGATATGTATTATTTCGAAGACGCCATTGCCGAAGAAACCAAACGCGCCGGAGTGCGCGGCGTGCTGGGCGAAACGGTGATTGATTTTCCGGTCGCCGACAATAAAACCTGGGCCGAAGCGATGGCTTACACCGAACGGTTTTTGAAGCGGTGGAAAGGCGATTCGTTGATTACTGCCGCCATTGCGCCACACGCGCCATACACGGTCAGCACGGAACATCTGAACGAAGTGCGCGCGCTGGCCGAACGGCTCGACGCGCCGATTCTGACGCATCTGGCCGAAGCGCCGACCGAAACGGAGTTCATGGCCAAAACCTACAACTCGCGTCCGGCAATGTATCTGGAACGGATCAACTTTCTATCGTCGCGGGTGCTGGCGGCGCATGTGGTTCACGTCAACGACGAAGAAATCGCCATTCTGAAACGCCGCGAAGTCGGCATCGCGCATTGTCCGCAATCGAATATGAAACTGGCTTCGGGCACGGCTTCGGTTCCGGCGATGCTCAAGGCCGGATTGCGGTTGGGCTTGGGAACCGATGGCGCGGCGTCGAATCACGATCTGAGTTTGTGGGAAGAAATGGACACGGCAGCCAAGTTGCACAAACTGATTTCCGGCGACCCGACAGCAGTTCCGGCTCAGGATGTGTTGGCGATGGCAACCATAGGCGGAGCGCGCGCGTTGCATCTGGAAAGGGAAATCGGTTCGTTGGAAGCGGGCAAACGCGCAGACGTGATCTTGGTGGATTTGAGCGCGCCGCATTTGACGCCTATCTACAACCCGCTTTCGCATCTGGTTTATGCGACGAAGGCTTCGGATGTTTCCGACACCATAGTCAACGGTCGTGTGCTGATGCGAAATCGCCGATTGCTGACGCTCAACGAAGAAGCGATTAAAATAAAAGCCCGAGCTTATCAAAAACAGGTCAGTCGAAGTTTGAAGCAATAATTGAATTCGCAAAAACTGCTGAGGATGGAACTTATGAAAACGATTCTACTGGCGCTTGGTTTGATTCTTGTCGGCTTTCAAGGCCAGATCGTTGCGCAAACGCCTGCCGCCAATAAACCCGCGACTCAGAAAGCGGAGCAGGAAAAGCCTGATCTTCCGGCTTCGGAGTTGATTACACAGGGCAAGGCGCTCTATCGCACTGTCCGGTTCAAACTGGCGATGGCGAAATTCGAGGCGGCGCTCAAACAGGAACCGGATAATGATGAAGCTCTGGGGCTGGCGGCGGAAACGGCTTTTCGGCTGGATAGTCAGGCGGCGGCACGCGATTATTTTTTGCGTCGCGCCGATTTGCCAGGCCAAAAAGAATCGGTCAAGGCCTACAGTTTTCATCGCGCGGCAATGACCTGCTGGCGCGAAGCTCATGATCTGGTTGCCAAATACATAGAAATCAAAAACGGCAAAGCCACCAACAATCTGCCCGAAAGCACGCAACAAGATGTGGGGGAAATCATTGCCAAAGGCATCGAATACGCCACGCGCGCGTTGAACCTGCGATCCAATTTTGCCGACGCCTACAACATTCGCAATCTGCTGCACGCCGAATCGGCGCTGGCGGCCACGGATGACACGATGGCTAAAAACAGTTGGCAAAAATCGCTGGACGATTTGCGAATGGCTCAGACAATGTCTCGTTCTGCTTACCCGGAAAAAAACACGGCCGATTTCAACTTTCCAACTGTTCGCATTTCCGAATTTGCCAGAACCAGGGAAGAACAGGATCAGCAATCGGACGAGATGTTGAAAATCATCGAGGGCGGAAAACCAGTCAAAAGAGTGCAGGCCATTTTTCCGGCCATTCGACCGGGCAGGCCAGTCGAACCGGGCGGTGCCGTGTCCAGGGACAGCGCTACGCCCGGCAAAGTCAAAGTCGAAGTTCTGGTTTCCACCGAAGGCAAAGTGGTGTTTTCGCGGATCGTTGATGGCCGGTCGGATTTGAACAGCGCGGCGATTCTGGCGGCTCGCGCGTGGACGTTTGAACCGGCATTGCTGGATGGCCAGCCGGTGCAGGTCAGCGGCGTGATCAGCTTTGATTTGAAATCGGCCAAGCCGACGACATCAAGCGCGCCCGCGAAAAAACCTTGAAGAGCGATGCTCAAAGCGCCGTCTTTTGGCGAAGGTAGCGGCGGCTTCAAAGCTTGAAGCCTGTAACCCGATTCGCCTTTGCGTCGTATTGGTTATCGCAGAAGTTTCTTTCTGCAAATCCTTTTCGCAAATTTGACTGCCAATCAGAGGAGGTTTCGTCATGAACAGCGCCACGCGCAAATTCGCTTTTTATCTGTTGAGTGTTGTTTTGCTGCTGCCCGGCTTTCAGGTTTCGGCGCAGACGCCTTATCAAAAGCCGCCGAAAGCAGTGTTGGATGTGCTGGACGCGCCCGCGTCGCCCGGAGTTTCGGTCAATCCCACGCGCGACCGAATGCTGTTGCTGCAAACGACTCGGTATCCGTCCATCGCCGAATTGTCCGAACCGATGTTGCGATTGGCCGGGCTTCGCATCAATCCGAAAACCAACGCCATGCACATGGCCGGGCGCATCACTGGCTTGACGCTGAAAACGATTCCCGATGGCAAAGAAACCAAAATTGCCAACCCCGCCGGAGTCAAATTCGGCAGCGTGTCGTGGTCGCCGGATGGGAAACAGTTTGCAGTCACCAGCATTGCCGATGGCGGCAGCGAGTTGTGGATTGGCGACGCCGCAACCGGCAAATTGCGCAAACTGCCGGGCGTGAAACTCAATGCGGCGTATGGCGATTCGTTGCAATGGATGCCGGACGGCAAAACCTTGCTGGCGCAAACCATTCCTGTTGGACGCGGCTCTGCGCCGGTCGCACCGACTGTGCCGATTGGCCCGACCGTGCAGGAAAATTTCGGCAAAGCGACTCCGGCCATGACCTTTCAGGATTTGCTGAAGAATCCGCACGACGAAAAACTGTTTGAGTATTACGCCACCTCGCAACTGGCAATGGTCAACGCAGCCACCGGCAAAGCTTCGCCGATTGGCAAAGCGGCGATTTACGCGGGCGTAGACATTGCGCCGGACGGCAACCATTTGCTGGTGGTCAGTAACCACAAACCTTTTTCGTACACTCTGACTGCCGGTTCGTTCCCACGCGAAGTCGAAGTTTGGGATCGGAGCGGCAAACTGGTTCACAAGTTCGCCAGCCTGCCGTTGCAGGATCAAGTGCCGATTGAAGGCGTTCCGACCGGGCCACGCGGCTATGGCTGGCGTCCGACCGAACCGGCAACGCTGGTTTGGGTCGAAGCTTTGGACGGCGGCGACACCAAAAAGAAAGCTTCGCCGCGCGACGTGGTGAAGATGCTCAAAGCGCCGTTTACTGGCCAGCCGGTGGAACTGACCAAAACCGAAAATCGTTTTGCCGGACTGACCTGGGGCGAGAAAAATGGCTTGGTGATGGTGCGCGACATGGACCGCAATACGCGCCGCAGTCGCACGTTTATGATGAACGCTGACAATCCATCGCAAGCGCCAAAGCTGATCTGGAATCTTTCGATTCAGGATCGTTACAACAATCCCGGTCAGCCGGAAATGAAGCGATTGCCAAACGGCCAGTTTGTGTTGCTGCAAAATGGCGACAACATTTTCCTGACCGGGCAGGGAGCTTCGCCGCAAGGCGACCGTCCGTTCCTGGATCGTTTCAACCTGACGACGCTCAAAGCCGAACGATTGTTTCGTTGCGATGCCAACAGTTACGAAAGCGTGACAACGCTGCTCAGCGACGACGGGTCGAAATTCATCACACGGCACGAAACGCAGACTTCGCCGCCGAACTATTTCATTCGCTCGGCTGGCAGCTCTTCTGCAAGCGGGGACAAAGTTGCGTTGACGAATTTCCCAGACCCGACGCCGCAACTGCGCAGCATCAAAAAACAACTTGTCCGGTACAAACGCAAAGACGGCGTTGACCTGTCTTTCACGCTGTATTTGCCGCCGGATTACAAGGAAGGAACTCGATTGCCGACCGTCATTTGGGCGTATCCGCGCGAATTCGGCGACGCTGACACTGCTGGCCAGATCAGCGGTTCGACCAATCGTTTCACGACAATCGGCGGAACATCGCATCTGTTTTTCCTGCTCATGGGATACGCAATTTTGGACGACGCTTCGATGCCGGTCGTCGGCGACCCTGAAACGATGAACAACACCTACATCGAACAGGTCGTTGCCAGCGCGCAGGCCGCGGTTGATAAAGCCGTAGAAATGGGAGTCACCGACCGCAACCGAGTCGGCGTTGGAGGCCACAGTTACGGCGCGTTTATGACCGGGAACCTGTTGGCGCATTCGGACATTTTCAAAGCCGGAATCGCTCGCAGCGGCGCGTACAACCGAACCCTGACTCCGTTCGGATTTCAAGCCGAACGACGCACGTATTGGGAAGCCCCGGAAATGTATTTGAAAGTGTCGCCGTTTATGTCTGCTCACAAGATCAAGGAACCGATTCTGCTGATTCACGGCGAAGCGGACAACAACACCGGAACGCATCCGATTCAATCCGACCGCATGTTCCAGGCGTTGAAAGGCAACGGCGGAAATGTGCGATACGTCACCTTGCCGCACGAATCGCACGGATACGCCGCGCGCGAATCCACCGAACATACTTTGTGGGAAATGATTACGTGGTTCGAGAAGTACGTGAAAGGCAGTGATTCTCAAGCGCGTGTCGGCTTGAACAAGTAATCTTCTGGCAATGCCCGATTCTGCCCGGCTCTAAATGAAGCGATATAGTGGTGGACAAATCGCTTTGTTTGGAGCCAGGCTATTTGTTTGGTTGCCAATTTTTCGCTGCCTGAGCCAAAATGCCGTCGCCGCCTGCAATAGGCGGTTTTACCAGGCGAGCTTATGAATATAGTTGCAGATGCAGAATACAAAGTTCTTGTGACTCGTCTTCCGGTCAGCGGACAAAATCGCAGCCCCTGGCGGGCGCTTTTGCTTGGTTTTCCTGACATGGTCGTGGAAGCCGATTCTCGTGAACAGGCGATCTCTCAACTTGAGGGAAAGCTTCGTGACCTGCTTCGTCATTCTGAAATCATGACTTTGGCAGCGCCCTCGTCCGCTAGTTTCGTTCCTGCCGACGACGATGCCGCTTTGCGCGCGCAAGGATGGGACGATCATGGTCTTTTCAGAAATGACACGGAAGCGTTGATGATGTTTGACGAGATTGAAGAAGAGCGGAATCGTCATACTGTTGGAGGTGAATGAAGTATCTTTGGGATTCAAATATTCTTCGACATTATCTTGGCGATCACCCGCGTTTGCTGGAAAACCTCAAGAAGATAAATCGCCAGGATGTTTTGCTTCCGGTTGTAGTCGTGGCAGAGCAATTCAGAGGAAGGATGGATGCGCTGGTAAAAGCTGAACCTTCTTTCTTATTCCGCGCTCAACAGCAGTTTCAGCAAACTCAGCAGATGTTGAGCAGGTTTCAAATCCTCTACTTTGATGACAAGTCGCTGGCGCTTGTGGGCGAACTTATTGGCCGTTTCAAGACCCGTAAACGATACGCAGACGTTTTAATCGCAGCACAGGCTTTGGCCAGTCGCTCCGTTTTGGTTACTCGCAACACCAGCGACTTCCGTGACCTTTTGCCGCCTCAGCAATTGCAAAACTGGATTGATGAAATGCTCAATTGAAAATCGCTGATGCGCTGAACAACTCCCTGACACTACGCTTATCTTCCAGCAAGACTTTCCTGAGCAAACCCCAAACTTGTCTCGTTCCAATTGATGGCCGATAATTCGCGGGCACTCAAACCGATTCAAGTTTCAAAGTTATGGCAAAAAAAGGGAATGTACTGGTAGTAGATGACGAAGAAGTCATGCGCGATGTGCTGGAAAGCCTCTTGTCGCAGGACGGTTATCGCGTGGATTTGGCGAAAACCGGTGAAGAAGGGCTGGCACGATTCGGCGAACGAGCTTATGACGCCGTGTTGCTGGACGTTTCGATGCCGGGCATTGGCGGATTGCGGACATTGGAAGAATTGCTGAAGCTCGACCGCGAAACCGTCGTGATTATGATTACGGCGTATGCCACCTTCGACACGGCCATTGCCGCCTGGCAGTTGGGGGCGTTCAACTGCATTCGCAAACCATTTGAAAACGAACAGATTCTGAAAACGGTCGCCGCCGCCGTCAGCCGTCGCCGAGGCGACGAAGAGCGGCGAGTGTTGCGACGCACGTTGAAAGCTTCGGGCGACCGCAGCCGGATTGTCGGAACTTCTGCCGCAATGCGCGAAGTGTACGATCTGATCGAGCAGGTCGCACCGGCGCGTTCGACGGTGTTGATTACGGGTGAATCAGGAACTGGTAAAGAAGTGGTTGCGCGCACGATTCACTTTTCCAGTCCGCGCGCCGAATCCGGCCAATTCGTCGCCGTCAATTGCAGCAACATTCCATCGGAATTGCTGGAATCGGAATTGTTCGGCCACACCAAAGGCGCGTTCACCGGAGCCGTCGCCGCCAAAAAAGGATTGTTCGACGCCGCCGATGGCGGTTCGATCTTTCTGGATGAAATCAGCACCATTCCGCCTGAAACGCAGGCTCGGTTGTTGCGCGTGATTCAGGAACGCGAATTTACGCCGCTCGGCGACACGCAACCGCGCCGGGTGGATGTTCGCATCATTGCCGCCACCAACACCGATTTGCAGCGCGCCGTGAAGTCCGGCGATTTCCGCGAAGATTTGTTTTACCGGCTCAACGTCATCAACATTCATCTGCCGCCGCTTCGCAATCGCAAGGAAGACATTTTGCCGCTGGCGCAGCATTTCATTCGCAAGTACAACGAAGAAAACGGACGTTCGATTGCCGAGCAATTGTCGCCGGAGGTTTTGAAAATTCTGGAAAATTACTCCTGGCCGGGAAATGTGCGCGAACTGGAAAGCACAGTCGAACGCGCTGTGATTATTGCTCGCAGCAACGAACTGACGCAGGAATGTCTGCGCGAAGAAATCGTCAATCCGAATGCCAGAACCGGCGCCAATTCCGGCCCGCTCGATTCAGGCGCTTTGCCTGATGTCAGTCAGGGCATTTCGTTTTATGACGAAGTTTCGCGTTTCGAAATCGAATTGATTCGACGCGCGCTGGAAGTGACCGGCGGCCATCAAAGCCGCGCGGCCAAGCTGCTGGGCATGAACAACACCACGCTCAACAGCAAGATCAAGGTGTACAACATAAAATTTTGATGAACGCTCACCCATTGCTTGAAATGCGCGGCATAGGCAAACGCTTTCCCGGCGTTGTGGCGCTCGACGCGGTTGATTTCCACGTTTATGCCGGCGAAGTCGTCGCTTTGCTGGGCGAAAACGGCGCGGGCAAATCCACGCTCATGAAAATCCTGGGCGGATTGCACCAACCCGACGCCGGAACCATTCAAGTGGACGGTTCGCCGGTGGCGATTCATTCGGTCAACGATTCCATTGGGCTGGGAATTGGGTTCATTCATCAGGAATTGAACGTGCTGGACAATCTGGATGTCGCGGCCAATGTCTTTCTGGGGCGCGAACCGTCGTTCGGCGGAGCGCTGAAACCGTTTCGCTTGATTGATCGGAAAAAGATGAATGCCGACACGGTGATTCATCTTCGTCGTCTGGGCTTGGATGTGATGCCTGACGTTCCGCTAAGTCGGCTGTCTATCGCGCAACAGCAACTGGTGGAAATTGCCAAAGCTCTTTCGCTCAATGCGCGGTTGCTGATTATGGATGAACCGACTTCCAGTTTGACGTTGACGGAAACGGAACGATTGCTGGAAGTCGTCAAGGATTTGCGAGCACACGGCGTCAGCGTGATTTACATTTCGCACCGATTGGGTGAAGTCGCTCAAATAGCTGATCGCGCCGTTGTGTTGCGCGATGGACGCAACGCCGGAATTCTGGCCTGCGAAGAAATCACGCATGATCGCATGGTGCAGTTGATGGTTGGGCGCGAATTGCAGCACAGCTATGTTCCGCCACAACACACGACTCAATCCGGTTTTTTTGAAATCCGCGATTTCGAGACGGCGCGTTATCCCGGTCGCAAAATTTCCTTCTCGCTCGGCAAAGGCGAAATTCTGGGTTTTGCCGGATTGGTTGGCGCTGGGCGGTCGGAACTGGCGCAGGCGATTTTTGGTGTGGATGCCAAAATGGGCGGTGATATTTTGCTTGGCGGGCAACCCCTGACGATCAATTCTTCGCGCGACGCGATTGATCGTGGAATTTATCTGGTTCCCGAAGATCGTCGCCAAACCGGATTGATTGTCGAAAACACCATACGCGAAAACATCAGTTTGCCTGCGTTGCCGCATTACGCAGTTCGAGGTTTGGTCAATGGGGAACGCGAGCGCGCGGCTGCCCAAACAGTAAGTACGCGGCTGAATGTCAAAACCAACTCCATTGAAACGCTGGTCAAAAATCTGAGCGGCGGCAACCAGCAAAAAGTCGTGCTGGCCAAATGGCTTCAGCTCGATCCCAAGGTGATGATTTTCGACGAACCGACGCGAGGAATTGATGTCGGCGCAAAAGCCGAAATTTACGAACTGATGCGCGGACTGGCTGCCAACGGCGTCGGCGTCATTGTCATCAGCAGCGATATGGAAGAGATTCTGGGGCTGAGCGACCGGCTGGCAGTCATGCACGAAGGCCGTATCACGGGCATTCTCGACCGCGAAGCCTGCACCGAAGAAAACGTCATGCGGCTGGCTGTAGGCGGGCAGCAACTTTAATCAACTGAAAACTTTTCGATGGCAGAAAACGCAATTATCCGATCCCAAATTCGTAATCACCCAAGTCACAACTGGGCTTCGCTGAATGTGTTCAGCAAAGCCTATTACACCGTTCGCACGATCTTTCTATGGATTGTCAGCATCGCGCATTTCTTCCCGGTTTGTTCGGTGTTGGTATTGATGGGGATAGTGATTGATCCGCGAAAAAACGACAAACCGCAACGATGGTTGTTTCGCAACATCCTGCGACTGGCCGGGGTTGATTTCGAAGTCAAATACGCTCCCGGTTTTGACCGACAGCGAACCAGTTTTTTCATCTGCAATCATATTGATCTGTGGGACGCCTTCATCATTTATTCGGCGATTCCGCAATTCGTGCGGGGTTTGGAGCACGAATCGCATTTCAAGATTCCGGCTTACGGTTGGATGATGCGACGATTCGGCAACGTGCCGGTTCCGCCTGAAGGCAATCTGGCCAAATACAAACAGATGATGAAGCTGACCAAAGAGCGATTGGAGTCCGGCGTCAGCTTGATCGTCTTTGCCGAAGGTTCGCGCACCAAAGACGGGCTGGTTGGCGAATTCAATCCCGGCGCGTTTCGTATGGCGATTCAATACGGTTATCCGATTGCGCCGATGAGCATCGTCGGCGCTTATGAATTCAGCAAAAAAGGCGACTGGAAGCTGTTTCCGTCCAAGATCACCGTGTATATGCACGACACGATTGACACCGCCGGACTCGGAAAAAACGATGTCGAGCCGTTGATGCGCCGAGTTCATTCCATTGTCGCCAGACCGGTCAACGAGTATTACGGCGTCGCCGAACCATCGGTCGCTGTTGCCGCTGCCGCTTCGCTGCCTGTGGCAAGCTGAGGAACGAATGAACATCCACGATCAAATTCGATTCGATCTGGCGTGCGCTTGCCGCATCATCGCCAACGAGAAAATGGACGACGGCATAGCCGGCCACATCAGCATACGCATTCCCGGCAGCGACGAGATGTGGACGAATCCGTATCCGTTTTACTTCGCCGACATCACGCCTGATGACGTAGTGCGCGTGGATGTGAAAGGCCGCGTGTTGGAAGGCAAACACCAGCCGAATCCTTCGATTGACATTCATCCGTCCATTTATCGCCGTCGCCCGGAAGTCGGCGCGATTGTTCATACCCATCCGCCTTATACAACCGGCTACAGCGCGCTCGGTCGTGAAATTGAAGCCTTCGATCAACTCGGCGCCTTCATTTTTGAAGAGCAGGCTGTTTACAACGAATTCATCGGCACAGTGTTTTCCGAAGCCGGAGCCGACCCGATTGCCGAAGCGCTGGGCACGAAAAACATTGGCGTATTGAAAAATCATGGTTTGATTTCGGTCGGGCCGGATATTCGCTTTGCGTTGGGCTACACGTTGATGGCCGAACGTGCCGCCCGCATTCAAGTCATCGCCCACCAGTGCGGAGCGACCAAAGCCGACGCGCTGGATGATGAAGTCGCACGGCAAACGAAAGCCGCCAATGTCGAGCTTGGACATTACGAAGACACCTGGCAGGCGTTGATTCGTCGGTTGCGAAAAACCGATCCTGATTTGTTTGAAGCTGAATCTGCATCGCGATAATGTTCGACAGCGATTTCGCCGTAACCGAAACCGGCTGATTCGCGTTGTAAGTTGCAGATGGCCTTTCTCGCCATCTGCAAACTGTTTCCCGCAACTTCTCAACATAAAAATTCGTGTCACCTTTTCCCGGAGGAGCTTATGTCGAAAAGCATGAGAATGAGCTTTGTTTTGTTGTTAGCCTTGGGGCTGAGTATCAATGCGCTGGCGCAAAAGCCGCGTTTGCTGGACAAGGAAACCTTCATGGAGATGGAAAGCGTAGGCAATCCGCAGATTTCTCCTGACGGAAAACAGATCGTCTTTACGCGCACCTGGGTGGACAAGGTCAAAGACCAATCGCGCAGCAATTTGTGGATTGTGGATGTGGACGGCAATCGAGTCCGCGAATTGATCGGCGGCGCTCGCAACGACAGTTCTCCGCAATGGTCGCCCGATGGCAAGCGCATCGCCTTTTTATCCGACCGCGACGGCACAAACCAATTGCATGTGATGTGGTTGGACACGCGCGAAGTCGCGCAGTTGACGCATTTGCAACAGGCTCCGGCAAACATCAAATGGTCGCCCGACGGCAAACAGATTGCTTTCACGGCGTTTGAGGCGGACAACGATCCGATTCTGTCCGTTCGATTGCCCGAACGTCCGCGCGGAGCCGAATGGGCGCGCCCGGCGGTGATTGTTGACCGTTTGCAATGGCGTTCGGACGGGCGCGGCCCGTTGCCCAAAGGTTTTACACACGTTTTCACCATTGACGCCACGCTTGGTGGCACGCCTCGCAAGATCACCGGCGGCAAATTCAATCACACCGGTTTTGATTGGGCGCCCGATGGCAAGACGATTTACGTCAGCGGAATTCGCAAACCCGACGCCGAATACCTGCGCAACGACAGCGAAATTTATTCGATCGATCTGGCGACGCTGGACATCAAACCACTGACCGACCGACTTGGCCCGGACGGCAATCCTCAAGTTTCGCCCGACGGCAAGCTCATCGCTTATGTCGGTTACGACGACAAACGTTATACCAATCACGTCAGCAGTTTGTATCTGATGAACAGCGACAGCAGCGGCAAACGTTTGCTGGCGGGCAATCTGCCAAGCTCGCCGCAAAATGTCGGCTGGTGGGCCAACAGCGGCGGCCTGTATTTCACCTCGGAGGAAAAAGGGAAGACCAACGTGTTTTCGCTTTCGCTGACTGACAATGCCGCCAAATCGCTCGGAGCCAATCATTTCTTTCAAGGATTTTCCTTTGCCGACAACGGCCAGGTGGCAGCGGTTCGTTCCGATCATAAACAGCCCGGCGTTCTGGTGACTTTTCCTGCCAGCAAGATTGCCGAAATGAAAACACTGGTAGACGTGAATTCCGATGTGCTGGCCGGCGTGAAGCTCGGCGACGCCGAAGAAATGTGGTACACCTCTGCGGACGGTTGGAAGATTCAAGGCTGGCTGATCAAACCCGCGAACTTTGAATCGGGCAAAAAGTATCCGATGGTGTTGTGGATTCACGGCGGCCCGTGGTCAATGTATTCGACGGGCTGGAACTGGGCGTTTCAGAATTTCGCCGCGAATGGTTACGCAGTGTTGTACACCAATCCGCGCGGTTCGACTGGCTACGGCCAGGATTTCGTCAACGGCATTCAATACAGCTATCCGGGCAAGGATTACGATGATTTGATGGCGGGCGTGGACGAAGCTTTGAAGAAAGGTTTCATTGACGAACGCAATCTGTTTGTTTGCGGAGGCAGCGGCGGCGGAGTGTTGACCGCCTGGATCGTAGGCCACACGGATCGTTTTGCGGCGGCGGTTTCGATGCGTCCGGTCATCAACTGGCATTCCTTCGTCGGCACGACCGACGGCCAAAGCTGGTACTACCAGTTCAAGAAATTTCCCTGGGAAGACCCGATGGAATTTGCCGTGCGTTCGCCGCTGCATTACGTGGCCAATGTCAAAACTCCAACGATGGTCATGACGGGCGAAGAAGACTTGCGGACTCCCATCGGCCAGAGCGAGGAGTATTACCGTGCGCTGAAGATGCTGAAAAAAGAAACCCTGCTGGTGCGCATCCCAGACGAATATCATGGCTTCCGGCGTCCATCGCACAACCTGCTCAACCAGCTTTACCTGCAAGCGTGGTTTGAAAAGCACATGCGAAAAGACACGGCTTCGAGCCGATAGTTTCAAAGGGAATAGAAGAAATGTCATTGCGAATTATTGCGTTTGGAGCGCATCCGGACGATTGCGAACTGAAAGCTGGCGGCGTAGCTGCAAAGTGGGCTGCTGCTGGTCACAAGGTGAAATTCGTCGCCACGACCAATGGCGACGTTGGGCACTTTGCGATGGCGGGCGGGCCGCTAGCCCTGCGCCGCAAAGCCGAAGTGCAACGCACGGCAGAAATTCTGGGCATTGAAATGCAGGTGCTGGACATTCACGACGGCGAATTGCTGCCGACGTTGGAAAACCGCCGCACCATCGCGCGTTTGATCCGCGAATGGCAGGCCGACATCGTGCTCTGTCATCGGACGTGTGATTACCATCCTGACCATCGTTACACGGGTGTGCTGGTCGAAGACGCCGCAGTGCTGGTTGCCGCTCCGTTTTTTGTGACGGACGTTCCACCGTGTCCGCGCAATCCCGTGATCCTGTATTACTCCGACAACTTCACGAAACCCTATCCCTTCGATCCGGCGATCATCGTCGCGGTGGATGACGTGATTGACAAAAAACGCGCCTGCATCGAAGCAATGCCTTCGCAATTTGCCGACCGGGATTCGTGGATGGGGCGTTACCTGCCTGGCGTTCCCGAAGACGATGAAGGTCGAAAGAACTTTATCCGCGATTGGCTGATTGATCGTGACGCCGATGTCGCCAGCCGTTACCGCGATGCGCTGGTTCGCCGCTACGGCGAAGACGCAGGTAAAGCCATCAAACACGCCGAAGCTTTTGAGTTGTGCCAATACGGCGCTCAACCGACGGCGGCGGAGTTGAACGAATTATTCCCTATGTAAACGACACCATATTCAGGAGACCCATTTGATGAATCGCAACGTAAAGTTGTTCTTTGGAATTTTGCTGGCTGTCGCCTTGTTGCTGCCTGCTGGCTGCGGCCAGAAATCCGGCAAGAAGCTGGCTTTCGTCACCAACAACGCTTCGGACTTTTGGACGATTGCCCGCAAAGGAACTGAAAAAGCCGACGAGGAACTGGCAGACACTTCGGTCGAGTTCAAGATTCCTTCGGACGGAACTGCCGCCGAACAGAAACGCATCATTGACGATTTGCTGGCCAAAGGCGTTGACGGCATAGCTATTTCGCCGGTTGATCCGGCCAATCAAACCGAGTTGATTAACCAAACGGCGAAACAGGCGTTGGTTGTCACACAGGACAGCGACGCTCCCAACAGCCAACGCGCGGTGTATGTCGGAACGGACAACGTCGCCGCCGGTCGCCAGGCCGGGCAGTTGTTGAAACAAGCGTTGCCTGAAGGCGGCAAAATCGTCGTGTTCGTCGGCAAGCTCGACGCTCAAAACGCCAAAGAACGTTTGCAGGGAATCAAAGAGGAAATCGCCGGAACGAAAATCGAAATTCTGGACACGCGCACAGACGATGCCGACCACACGCGCGCCAAAGCAAACGCCGCGGATTCGCTGGTCAAATATCCCGAAGCGGCAGCGTTTGTCGGTTTGTGGTCATATAACGGCCCGGCCATTCTGAACGCCATCAAGGAAGCTGGAAAAATCGGCAAGGTGAAAATCGTCTGTTTTGATGAAGCAGACGAGACGCTGGCAGGCGTCAAAGCCGGAGAAATTTTCGGAACAGTCGTCCAACAGCCTTATGAATTCGGTTATCAGGCGATCAAGATCATGAAGCAGATTCTGGACGGCGACCGCTCCGGCATCCCGGCTTCCAAACAAGCTTTCGTTCCGACGTTGATTATCAACCAAACCAACGTAGAAGAATTTACGGCGAAGTTGAACGCATTACGCGGCAGATGATTCTGCTGTTTGCGATGGCTACCCCTTTATCAAACTGGAAAGGAAAAACTATGGAACAAGACAAACTCACTCGAAGAAAGTTCGTTGCGTCAGGTGCTGGCGCGACTTTGGGCGCGATGGTTTTGCCGCGCCACGTGCTGGGCGGAACCGGATTTATCGCTCCCAGCGACAAGCTCAACGTTGCGGTCATAGGCTGCGGCGGACAGGGAGCTTCGGACGCGACGGAACTCGTCACGGCGGGCGAAAACATTGTCGCGCTGGCTGACGTGGATTTCGGCTACGTTGACAAGGCCGTCGCCAACAGCACCAAAGACCGCGAAGGCAAACCCAACGAAGCTCGCATCAAATTGCAGGAAGCCTATAACAAAGCGAAACGTTACGCCGATTACCGTCAGATGCTGGATCAGCAAAAAGACATTGATGCCGTGATCGTCGCTACGCCTGATCACATTCATGCGATTGCTGCCAAACATTCGCTGGAAGCCGGCAAGCATGTGTATTGCGAAAAACCACTGACCTGGTCGGTGCAGGAATCGCGTGTGCTGCGCGAAACGGCGGCGAAATATCCCAAGCTGGCGACGCAGATGGGGAACCAGGGGCATTCCAACGACGAAGCTCGTTTGATCAACGAATGGATTCAAGCGGGAGTCATCGGTCCAGTCAAAGAAGTGTTCGTCTGGACGAATCGTCCGATCTGGCCGCAAGGCGTTCCGCGCCCGGCCAAAGTTCCGGTCAATCCCGAAGGCGGTGGTTTCGGCAACGATTGGACAGCGCGATTGTTGAGCAAAGCGACGGCCAGTGCTCTGAGCGGCTTTGCCTCGACACCGCCAACGTTGAATTGGGATTTGTATCTGGGGCCAGCGCCTGAAGTCGAGTTCCATCCGATTTATCATCCGTTCAACTGGCGTGGTTGGGTGGATTGGGGAACAGGCGCATTGGGCGATATGGCTGCGCACCTGATTGATCATCCGTACTGGGCGCTTGATCTGCGGTATCCCGAAACCGTCGAAGCGACTTCGACTCCCTGGGGCGAAGATAACAAACGCACCCCGGTCAGCCATCCATTGGCGACTCAGGTTATTTATCACTTTCCGGCGCGCGGCAATCAGCCGCCGGTCAAAATGACTTGGGTTGACGGAGGGTTGATGGCTCCACGTCCGTCGTTCCTGCCCGACAACATCAAACTGGAACGCGGCGGCGGAGTTATTTTCGTCGGCTCGAAAGGCATGTTGATGCACGAAACTTACGGAGAAAAACCGCACCTGTTCCCGGAAAGCCTTATGGAAACGGCGAAGAAAGTGCCGCAGAAAATCGAGCGCAACCCGTTCCGCAACGACAAAGACAAACCATTGCATCGTGTGCAATTCGCCAACGCCTGCAAAGGCAAAGCGAAGCCAGTCTGCTCGTTTGAATACGCTTCGCGGCTGACTGAAACCATGTTGCTTGGAATAGTGGCGCTGAAAACCGGCCAGGGCGAATTGATTCGCTGGGATGGCGAGGCGGGTAAAGTCACCAACAATGACAAAGCCAATGAGCATCTGCACCGCGAATATCGCAAAGGCTGGAAGCTGTAAGTTTTCTTATTGTGTTACTGGCAGACGGCATTTGTCGTCTGCCAGTCTGAAATCCGCTGAGTTCTGTAAGCATCGTACCTCCGGTTCAGGAGGGAATTTCCTTCAGGAGAAAATCCTATGAATCGCAAAACCATGTTTCTTTCCGCAGGTCTTGTGTTGATGCTGGCCACTTTGGCGATGGCGGCAGACGTTACCGGCAAATGGACGGCTCAGGTGCCGGGACGCGGCGGGCAAACCGCTGAAACGACTTTTAACTTCAAAGTCGAAGGCGACAAATTGACAGGCACGACTTCCAGTCAAATGGGAGAGTCAGCCATTGCCGATGGCAAAGTCAGCGGTGACGAAATTTCTTTTTCAGTGACGCGCGAATTCCAGGGCAATTCCTTCAAGATTATTTACAAAGGAAAAGTTGCTGGCGAAGAAATCAAATTCACGCGCACCATCGAAGGTCGCGACGTGCCGCCGACTGAATTCACCGCCAAGAAAGCCAAATAACATTGCGTTGGGGGCGATTTGATTAAACCGCCCCCAACCGATTTTGATTTTTTGAAACGAGCAGAATCCGCTATTGGAATCCTTCCTGACCAGTTGAACGGCCATCGTCCAAACAGCGATCCAAAATCCAATTACCATCGAAACGTTTAATCGGGGTGTTCTGAATATGACCAGGAAACTTTTTTGGGATGATTCGCATTTATCGAAATTCGAAGCACAAATTGTCGAAACTCTTGAAATCAATGCTCGACAAGTCGTGATTCTGGATCAGACGGCTTTTTACCCGGAAGGTGGCGGACAGCCTTGTGATGTCGGAGTGTTGAATGGCTTGATGGTCGAAGATGTTCAAACCGACAACGAAAAGCGCATTCTGCACTTTCTGGCGAAGGGAACTGCGTTGAGCGCTGGAGATACCGTCACAGGAGAAATCAACTGGCAGCGTCGCCGCGAGATGATGCAACAACACACCGGCCAGCACATCATTTCGCAAGCGTTTTTTCAGCTTTACGGAGCCGAAACGCGCGGCTTTCGCATCAACGACCGGTTGACCGAAATTGACCTGACGTTGGAACTTCAACCAGAAGAAATCGAACAAGCCATCGTTCGCGCCGAAGAATTGGCCAACAGCATTATCTTCGACAACCGCGAAATCCGCATTCACGAAGTCACGCCCGAAGAAGCCGCCCGTTTGCCGCTCAGAAAAGAAAGCTTTATTACCGACTGCATTCGCGTGATTGAAATTGACGGCTTTGACTGGTCGCCTTGCGGAGGCACGCACGCCAAACGAACTGGTGAAGTCGGATTGATTGTCGTTCGCGCATGGGAACGCGCAAAGAAAATGACGCGATTGCATTTCGTTTGCGGCGTGCGTGCGCTCGACGATTACCGGCTGGCGAACAAATCCGCCGAAGCCGTCGCGCTGAAACTCACCGTTGGCCGCGAAGAGATAGAATCATCCGTTGTTCGTTTGCTGGACGACAACAAACGCCTTTCACGCCGCGTCCGCGAACTTTCGGAACTTGCCGCCAAAGTCGAAGCCGCAGAGTTGCTGGCCGCAACTGCGACGGTTGGCGATTTGCGAATTGTCGAAAAGGTTTTTACGGATCGAGATTTTGACGAAGCCAAGTTGATCGCCCACCGGTTGGTTGATGAAGAAAACGTTGTCGCTTTACTTGCTGTGCGCGAAGCGGAAATGGTTCGCCTGGTCTTTGCCCGCTCAGCCAATGTGACTGCCGATATGAACGTGCTGATGAAAGCCGCCTGCGAACGCTTGGGCGGACGCGGCGGCGGCAAGCCGGACTTTGCACAAGGTGGCGGAACTAAAATTGAAGAACTTGATGTCGTGATGAAAGCTGCATCAGCGATGGCTGTTGTGTAGCAAATAAGCTTCGTTCAGCCGCTTCCGACGAAAAGGTTTCTAAAAGTTTTTGAGCGCCCAGCCAAAAATAGAAGCTGGCCCTGAGCAATGGAGACTTACCAAAAAACAATAGTATAAAAAGCTGGCGATGTTGCAGCGTCCGGTTCAGGTGGCGAACCAGCAAGCTGACAATGTTCAGCAGATCGTTGTCGCTGAGCGGTTTGACGACGATGACTCTGCCTTGTGGCATTCAATCCAGAGGCTTTACTTTTCTTTGATAACGGAACGATAGGGATCAATCAGCAACCACATCGGCACGCCCAGAATGAAGACTGCGGCCATGATGTAAAACGGCAGCGACCACGAACCGAGATTGCCGACCGCGTAACCGAAGACGACTGGCGCAACGGCTCCGCCGATGTTGCCTACGGAGTTCATAAATCCGGAAACGATTCCGGCATAACTTCGGCCTACGTCCAGGCATACCGACCAAGCTGCGCTGATTGTCATCGTCTGCATTCCCAGCGCCAAAGCCAGCAACAGCGCCGCGATCAAATTGCTTTGGACTTGTGGGACGGCAGTCAACACAACTGCGCTGGCGGTAAATCCAATGGCGCCGACTCCGCAGCGAGCCAGTTTCAGATTGCCTGTCCTGGCAATTCGGTCGGTCAGCCAGCCGCCAAACGCAAAGGATAATCCGCTGACTACCCAGGGGAGCGCCGACAACCATTTGGTCCAATCCTGTGAAAAGCCGCGATATTCTTTCAAATACGTCGGCAGCCAGGTGATGTAAAAATACAGCCCGTAAGCGTAAGCAAAATACATGACGCCGATCAGGTGCAGATTCCGGCTTCGCAGCATTGTCCGCCAGGGAATCGGTTGGGAATGATCGGCGCTGTTGGCGGCTGCGCCGGAACGAATCAGATTCAATTCGGCTTGATTCACCTTCGGATTTTGCTCCGGCGAGTCTTTGTACCAGCGATTCCAGGCCAGACACCACAACGCGCCGATGAGGCCGAATTCGATAAACGTCCATCGCCAGTTTTGATAATCGAGCAAGGTCAAAACAATCGGCGCGGTCATCGCTGAACCGACAGCCAGGCCAATGAACGAGGCGCTTAACGCGCGGCCTTGTTCTGAAGCAGGAAACCAACGCGAAACGGCTTTGGCGATGTTGGGGAATGCACCGGCTTCGCCTGCGCCGAACAGAAAACGAACCACCAACAGTGAGCGATACCCGACTACGGCTGCGGTCAGAGCGGTGAATGCCGACCACCACACGACGACGCGCGTCAACGCCAATCGCGCGCCATACCGATCTCCTAACCAGCCGCCAGGAATTTCGAATACGGCATAAGCAATGGTGAACGCGCTGAACACCCAACCTATTTGCGGTTTCGTCAGTCCGAATTCTGCCGCCATCGTCGGCATCGCGGCAGAGATACACAGCCGGTCAAGATAAGTGATGACCGCCAAAAAGAAGACCAGCCATAAAACGGTGTAACGTGCGTGTGTGGGAGACGAATCGTTGGGAGAATTCATGGCGGCGTACTTTAGGGGAAAAGCCGAGAGATGGCTATGGTGGGAAAGAAAAACCCGGTGAAAGCTTTTCAGCATCCACCGGGTTTGAGAGATGAGTTGCGAAACTGGTTAATAGAGCGTGAAGTTGAATTCCAATTGGCCACGAACGCTTACCGGCTGGCCATTCTTCATCGCTGGTTGGAAGCGAATCTTTTTGGCCGCTTCGATGGCGCTTTCGGTCAATCCATCGGGAAGTCCGCGAACGACTCTGATGTCGGTAATGCGTCCGTCAAAAGTATACGTCAGCGCAACCAGCACCGAGCCTTGAATCTTGTTCGCGCGCGCTTCTTCGGTGTACTTGGCGCGTTCCTTATAAAGGATTGTTGGGCGTAAACTGGCCGACATCGGTTCGACGCTGCGCCCGCCGCCGAGACTCATGTCGCCGCCACCGGTGTTGCCGCCTCGTCCGGGGCCAAGTCCGCCTCCTTGCCCACTTCCTAATCCGGTGCCTGAGCTATTCCCCATACCACCGCCGGAACCCGGTCCACTGGAAGGTGGAGCAGGAGGAGCATTGGGATCGCCGATGGGACCTTTCATCGGAGGCATGATCTTCGGATCACCATAAATGGTCGAAGCCACTACCAACGAAGGATTCTTGATCTTCGGCGGTTCTGGATCGGGCGGAATGATTTGCGGCGTCAACGCCATCTGAGGCGGTCTGCCCTGACTGGCCGGAGTCGGATCGTTTTTACCACCGCCGCCGCCGCCAGCCGCCTGCTTGGGTTGGGGTTTGCTGCCACCCAGTATTTTCTCTTTAGCTTTGGCCGATTCGGCGACTTTGACATCAATCTTTTCCGCAAAATCCACCATCGCCACATCAACCAACTCCTGCGGCAATTCCTGCTCCTGGACGCATCGAGAAGGGAAAATCCGGCAATAAAAATCATAGTTCGAGAACAGAACCGTGATAATCAGAATGGCGACTATCGGCGACCAGTTGAAAAATTCCAGCGCGACTTTCGGCGCCGCCAGACTGTTTTTGGCGCGGTTGACCAGTTTGTAGAGCAGAAAACCGCGCGCGGTATAACAGGCCAGCAGATAAGTGGCAAAGCCGACGAAAAAAGTGTTGATCAAAATGCCGTTGGGTTTTTTGATCGAAGACACAATCTGCGCGATGAAATAAATCGTGACGTATCCGACCAGCGCCAGTTCGGAACCGGCCAACAAGGCATTGCGGCGATAACGATTGCTGCCTTCGCCGCGCACGAATTCCGACAAGAACTGTTTCGGATTCTGTTTGAACTCTGCCGCCGCCATGCTGACTTCGCGCTTTACGCTGGTGAACAGCGATTCTTCTTTCAGCAGAAACGGACTTTCAGTGCCGGGTTTGTAATCGCCTTTTTTGAAAATCTCGCCGATGTTTTTCAGGTTGGCAATCAGGTTTTCGATCATTCCTGCTTGTTGCGGAATCATCAAGCTAAAGCCTTGATCCTGAGTTGTTGCCGCTTGTGTGCTGGAAGCTGTTGGAGCGGTGGATGCCGAAGCGGCTTTGGCCGCAGAAACCTGACTTGCCGGAATCGAAGATGGTGTGGGTTGAGAAACCCTTGCCGCCGGTTGAGCCGGTTGTGCCGGTTGTGCCGGTTGTGCCGGTTGTGGTTGCTGTTTGACCGGTGGAGGTTGGGTTGGCGGCACGACTTTGACAGGTTCGACCACCTCAGACTGCACAGGGCTGAATTGTTCAGTTTGTCGAAATGGCATTCCACCATTTTTTCCAGCCGGATGAGATTCTCTCGAAGCTGGTGAGTGCGGAACAGCAGGAGCCTGATTGGCAGGCGGCGTCAAAGGAACCACTTCGGCGCTTTCGAATTCCCGCGCAGGCGGAGCCGATGTAAGTGGCGCAGTTCGCCGGATGTATTCTTCGGTTGTAATCAGAACTTCAGTATCGTTTGGACAATACTGAAACCCGTTTGGATACTGTTGCTGACATTTCGGACAAGTTTTCATTTGCAGCCTCACCTCTTCTCTGAATAGTAATCTTCAGTTTCTTCAAAATCAAGATAGCCCTCGGACAGGTTAAGAACGCCGAAAGCACTATTACTTGCGCTCGTAAGCGGAAAATCTTCAACGTTTTGTGAACTTCCAGGGGGAGGGAGATGACTCATCAAACGAACAGAGCGGGGAGATGGTTCAAGTAAAACATTGCCGACAGATTTCAGCCAATCTATGACAAAAATCAGTCAGGCGCTCAAAAGTTTATTGATTTCGTCCAGCGATTGCGATGCCAGATTCCGGTTTGGCTCTTTGCCATGAACTGCATTGACGGCGACTGAAAACCAGAACTGCAAAGTCCGAGCCGTCTCGTCAATGGGATTTAACCGAACATTGAGCTGCACGGCGCTCAGATCAAACGGCACGCCCAGCTTCGCGCCATTCAGAGCCGACAGCTTGAAATAAATCACTCCGGCATATCCGCGCGAGCCAGTCGCGTCGGTCGCAGGCAATACGCTTGAGTGAACCGCTCCAAGCATCGAATCAGTCGCCCCTGCCGGTGGGGGTGGGGCCGACTGTATGCCGCCTTGAGTCGAAAGCAAAGTCGCTTTTACATGGGCGGCTTTTTTCACTCCGGCAGCGGATTTCACCGAAAAGCTCCCTGTCAGTTCGATTCTGCCATTGGCCAGCGTGGCGACCGAAGGCGAATATACGAATTTGAGCTTCGTGCGCCCAGCTTCGATTTCGCCGGAAAACTCTCTACCGATCAGCAAACTGTGAACGGAGTGCAATTTTCGTTTTTGAGCTTGGGTGAACATGATCGAATCTCCTTCACAGATTGTTGCGTTTCATTTCTTCGGTCAGGTATTCGCAGGCGCGAATCGTCAGCGCCAGAATCGTCAGCGTAGGGTTTTGATTCGCCGAACCGACAAAAGCGGCTCCGTCGGTGACAAAGACGTTTTTGGCGTCCCAGACCTGATTGAATTTGTTGAGCACAGATTTCTTGGGATCGTCGCCCATTCGCGCCGTGCCGAGTTCGTGAATGATTCGACCGGGCACCGTAAGGTTTTCGCTGAAGGAGATTTGCTCAGCGCCGGCCTGTTTCAGGATTTCAGCGGCGCTGGCTGCGGCATCTTTGCCCATTTCGCGTTCGTTGTCGGAATGCTGGATGTGAATTTTCAGCACAGGGATTCCCCAGGCGTCCACCACTCCGTCCGGATCAATTTCGACGAAGTTTTCAAAGCGCGACAACATGGCGGCGCGCGTCGTCAAACCAACCGGAGCCGTATACCAACGCCGAGTCTGTTTTTTGAATTCGCTGCCGAAACCTGGCAACCGTTTGGCAATTCCCGGAAACGCGCCAATCGCTGAACCGCCTTCAAATCCGTATCCGCGCAAGAACTTGGGATGTTTGGTTTTTGCGTCCAGATTGCGAAATCGCGGGACGAAAATGCCTGACGACTTGCCGTCCTCGTTGACCGGTTCGCGTCCGGCCAGCATCGGCATCACGCCGCTGGCGCCGGTTCCGCCGAAATGGTCAACCAGATAATGCCCCAGCACTCCGGAAGAGTTTCCCAACCCATTCGGATGCTGCCGCGATTTGGAGTTCAACAGCAACCGCGTTGATTCCAGAGTCGAACCGGCAACGATGATGACTTTGCCGCTAAATTCCAACTCCTGATGCGTCAGCCGATCCACGACGGCAACGCCTTTGGCTTTGCCTGTGTTGGTGTCAATCGTGATGTGGCGAACGATGGAATTCGTTCTCAACGTCAATCGTTTGGTTTCGTTGGCCGCCGGAAGCGTAGAGGAAATCGAATTGAACATGGCTCCGACCGAACAGCCGTTGCCGCAACTTCCGCAGTAATGGCATTGAGCGCGACCATATTTGCGATGCTGCGGTTTGACGGCGGTCAGCATTGCCAGACGCGGTTGAATCAATTTCCAGCCTAGTTTTTCCGTCGCGGTTTTTAACTTCTGTTCGCCGCAGGTCAGCGGAATGGGTGGCAGAAACTTGCCGTCCGGTTGCCACCACAAACCGTCTTTATTGCCCGCAACGCCGACCCATTCTTCGGCTTTGTCATAATACGGCTCGATTTCCTTGTAGCTGATCGGCCAATCCACATCGAAACCGTCTTGGCTGGCGGCTTTGAAATCCAGATCGGACAAACGCCACGACAGCCGTCCCCAATGCAAGGTTTTGCCGCCCAGAATACGCGCGCGAACCCACAAAAACGGTTTGCCGGGATCGGTCGTAAAAGGATGTTCAGTGTCTTTGATGTAAAAGTGGCGGCTGAATTCTCCGGCGGTGTCCTGTTGCCATTGTTCGTTCTGTTTCCAGCCGGTTGGCCCAAAGCCGCGATACATGGATTCGTAGCCGAATTTGTTCATCGTAAATTCGCGCTTCGGATCAATCGGCGGCCCAGCTTCGAGCAGCAAAACTTCAAAGCCGCGTTCGGTTAATTCCTTGGCGGCCATTCCGCCCGAAGCGCCGGAGCCGATGATGATTGCGTCATAGATTTTCCTGCCGGATGCCTGCCTGGTTTGCACACTGCCTCCACGAAATTTGGGAACGATGTTGGGTTCGGTGAAAAAAGGGGAAAACTCTTTGCGGATAACGCGATGAAACGTAGCACAGCCGCGCAAGTCTTGGAAAGCCTTTTGAAAGACTTCCCAAGACTTGCCAAGCTATTTGATGTTTACTCGCAATGTGTTCGCCACTTTCCCGTCCACAGTGACGACCAAATCCGCTTCGCCTTTTCCGATCAGAGTTCGTGGCAATGAAAGATTCAGTTGATCCAGCCCAACGAAATCGCCTTGTGGTCCGGCGTATTGCACTGACACGGGAGTTTCTCCAATCGTCGCTGTCACGTTCGTCAGCGAACTGCGAAAACGAAATCCGCTGCCGAAAAGCACCAGAAAGACCTGATCGGTTGTCGCGCCCAGATCAATAGGCACAGAGACGAATTTGCTTTGCCCCGTGTCGAAGCGGCTGATTGGTTCATTGAGTTGCGCTCCGGCAGCGGTGACCCGCAACGCAAATCCGGCAGGGACTTCGCGCCCGTTGGAATTGGCGGCGAACAAGCTCGGCGCGACATTGGCAATTTCAACCGTGCCGGACGAAACCGTTCCGTTGTCGGCAGTGATGCTGATCGTTGCCGTTCCCGGAGCCGTGCCCGGTGGAATCAAAAAGTTGACTTGTGTCGGAGCGACGAAAAACAGCGGCGAAAATCGTTCGGCTCCCAGCGCATCTCTGACGACAACGCGCGTTCCGGCCAAGGTCGTGGGTAACGGAACCACATTGGCGATTTCGGTTCGGATTGCCAGGCCGGTTCCGAATGCTGCGACAATGGATTCCGTGGCGATGGCCGTTGCGCTGAAACTTGCCGCGGAAACCGTCGCCAGCGAACGCGAGGTTGTCAGCCGGTAAACTCCGCGCCCGTGTGTGGCGGCGAAGAGCGAGTTGCTGGCGGCGTGGTATCGCACCATAAACGTGGCAACGCGCGGCATACCGTTGCCCAATCGCACCCAGGTCGTGCCGGCGTTCGTGGTTTGGAACACTCCAAGGTCAGTGCCAATGTAAATCGTGAAAGGATCGTTCGGATGAATCGCCGCCGAAGTCACGGGTACGTCAGGCAAATTACCGCTGATGTCCGTCCAGGATTGGCCTTGATTGGTCGTCAGAAAGACGTGGCCGGGTGTGGTCGGCGTAACGCTGTTAAAGCCGGAAAAGGTGATGACCGCTCGTAGCGTGTTGTTGCGATCCAGCGCAATGTCGGTCAGGAACCGATTGGGCAATGGAGCTTTGGTCAGGTTGGTGAAAGTGGCGTTAGTGCCTGCATTGGCGTTGGTCGTAACTTGAATAGCACCGTCGCTGGCTCCTACCCAGACTATTTCCTGATTGTTGGCCAAACTCGGATGAGCGGCGATGGCGGACAAACGGCCCGTGCCGCCTTTGGTGACATCCGCGCCGAACCCGTCCGAACTCGCTCCAAGACCGTTCCAGGTGATTCCTTGATCTGCCGAGCGATACAAGCGATGTGTGCCGAAATACACTACGTTTCCGCTCGATCCGGTGTAACCGACGTGTTGCGCCATCGGCGCGTAAAAGCCTACGCGATCCGCCGGATTGAAATTACCTGATTGCGTTGAACAGCCGAAACAGCCGCGTCGCAACCAGGTGAGTCCACCATTGAGCGAAATTTCCGGGCCGATTTGCGCGCGTTGTCCGCCTGAATTGTTCTGGTTGAAAAACGTGTGATAGAGCACTTGCGGATTGGATTGATCAACCAAAGTAAATCCACCATCGCCTCCGCGCGAATGTTGCCAGGTCAAACTGCCTGTAAAAATGTTCGTGCCGTTGTCCTGCGTGCCGCCAATGACGAAGTTCGGATTGGTGGGATGCAAGGCGATGGCTTGAAACTGTGTGATGTTCAGGGTTCCGTTCAGATTTCTCCATGTAACTGTAGTTGCATTTGCGTTGTTGGTTCGCCAGATGCCTCCGTCGTTGCCGGTGAAGACAATGTCGGGATTGGCGGGGCTGACAGCAATGGCGTGCGTGTCGGCGTGCAATCCTTCGTTGCCGTCTCCGCGGCTTAAATCCGTCCAGCTTTGTCCGCCGTTGATGCTGCGAAACACTGTTCCAGCGCTGTTGAGCGAATTGGCCTGAGTTCCGTAATAGACAGTTTCGGCGTTGGTCGGATCAACCGTCAGTTCCAGATTGTAATTGGCTTGCCCCAGAGTTTGTGGCGTGGTGACTTGTGTCCAGTTGGTTCCGCCGTCTACTGAGCGCCAGATGCCCAGCAAGTTGTCGTTCGGCGCTGCAAACGCAGCATACAACGTCGAGTCTGTAGAAGGAGCAATGGGCGGCCCGGCAGCCAGTTCCACGCGGTTGAATGACGGATTGTCAGGGTTGCTGAACGGCAAACCGCCGGAAAGCTGTGTCCAGGTGTTCAATTCGCCGCCCTGCTCCGAACGAAAAATCCCTACGTTCAAAATTGCCGCGAACACGCGCTGCGGGCGTCGCGGATCAATCAGCACATCGGTTCCCGTACGGTCCACCGTAAAATTGCCCGGATTCAAATTGCGCCAGTTCATGCCGCCGTCGGTGGATTTCCAGATGCCGCGATTGCCGATGATGACAACGCCGCTGCCGCCGGAAGCGCCACTGGTCAATCCGATGTTGGTCGCTGCATACAACGTTTGTGGATTGCTCGGATCAATTTCGATGGTCATGAACGAACAGTTGATAAACGAAGGAATGTTCGGCGCTGTTGTAGAAATCGGCCCGACGATTTGCGTCCAGGTATTTCCGCCGTCTGTGGTTTTCAACAATCCTTGTCCGTAATAAGTGTCGCCTGCGCGATTACCTTCGCCTGTGCCGACGTAAATGACATTTGGATTGGTGGGATCAATTGCGATTGCGCCCACCGCCAGCGAAGGCTGATCGTCCATCAGAGGAGTCCAGTGCGTTCCGTTGTCCACTGACCGCCAAACGCCGCCTTGCGCCGCGCCGATATAAACCGTCTGATTGGTGGTTCCGTTGTATCTGGGATCGAGCGCTATGGCCGTGACTCGTCCTGAAACCGGCGTGCCAAAATTTGTAAACGTTTGCCCGTCTGCAATCGGAGCAGGCCCCAGCGCAGCCCAAAACGCCAATTGTTCAGGCGCGGTGGATTCTCCGTTCAAGGCGCGCAATTCGTTCAATCGGATTTCTTCGCTGGCAAGCTCTTCGCGCATTCGGAATCCGGCTTCTTTGGGAATCGTGTTTTCGGGATACGCTCGCTGGTAATAAAACCAGTCAAAACGCCGCTTTCCCGTGCCTTCCTTCTTTTCTTCGATTACCAGACTCGGTTCAACAGTTCGTAGTTCTGTTTGAGTGGTTGCCGCGCCAGGAGCGCGAACGACCTGCACTTTTGCCGAATGGTTGACCGCAGAAAGCTCAGGTTGCCGACGTTTCCCGTGCCGAAATTCTTTCTGCGGTTGCGTTGAAACGGCAGTTGCCGACAGTTCAGGTTGCTGACGCTGTTCGGATGGCAGATTCAAAAACAGCGCCGTTGCCAGTGCCGCCGAAACGCCAAGTCCGATGATGGATACAAACAAGATCGAACGGCGACTCAATAAACGCCGACCGTAGCCAGAAAGCTTGAAAGGGAATTTCATGACATCACTCCTGATGATTGTTTCGAGGGAACGCTTGATCGTAAGGGACGATGATTTTGATTCACTCTCGAACTTGGAACAAGTCACCTTGTCCGTTATCATCTGCGCGCGCTCACAACCATTTTCACCAAATGAACCAAGTCGTTTTTATCACCGGAGCATCGAGCGGGATCGGTTACGCCCTGGCGAAGGAGCTTGCGCCAAGAGGTTATGCGCTGGCATTGGCTGCGCGGCGAACGGATTTGCTCGACGCTTTGTGCAAAGAAGCGCGTCGCGCGGGCAGCGACGCCATCGCCTTGCCGTGTGACGTAGGCAATCAAGCCGAAGTTAAACAAGCCATTGCCGACACCGTTGCGCGGTTCGGACGCATTGATCTGGCGATTCTTTCTGCTGGCATTGGCGGCCCTACCAACGCCGCTGATTTTCAGGCCGACAAATTTCAACGACTGATGCAGACAAATGTGCTCGGCGTAGCTTTTTGTCTGGAAGAATTGTTGCCATTGATGCGGCGGCAAGGCGGCGGAACCATCGCAGCGATTTCCAGTCTTGCGGGCGACCGCGGCTTTCCGGGGTCTGCCGGTTATTGCGCGACCAAAGCCGCGCTTTCCACTCTGTTCGATGGGTTGCGCGCGGAATTGAAATCCGCTGGGATCAATCTGGTGACAATTGAGCCGGGTTATGTGCTGACGCCGATGACCGAAAGTTTCGGCAAGATGCCATTTATGATGCAGGCCGACGAAGCTGCCCGATTGATTGTGCGACGCCTGGAACGCGGCGACCGCGTTATCCGCTTTCCGCTGGCGGCCTCGGCGTTTATGAAGCTGATGCGAATTCTGCCGGTCAGCCTGTTCGACCGCATCGCGGCCAAACGGCGACCAATCAAAACTCAAACGACCTGAGCCAAATTATGGAGCAAAAACAACATTACTTTTCAGGCGCTAAATGGGAACCGATTGTCGGATATTCGCGGGCGATTCGTATCGGCAATCAGGTTCTGGTGACGGGAACGACCGCAACCAACGAACAGGGAGAAATTGTCGGCGTGGATGACGCCTACGCTCAGACCGTGCAGGTGATTCGCAACATTGAAAAAGCTCTGCACGCGCTCGGCGCTGATCTGAAACACGTCGTCCGAACGAGAATGTTCGTGACGGACATCGCTCGCTGGGAAGAGTTCGGGCGTGCGCACGGAGAATTTTTCCGCGAGATTTGCCCTTGCGCGACAATGGTGGAAGTCCGAAAGTTGATTGATGATCGCATGCTGATCGAAATCGAAGCCGATGCTTTGATTGAATAACCCCAAACAGAAACTTTCTTAACTTGTGATTGCTTATGAGATTGATTCCTTTGCGACCGGCTGTGAATCCGCGAGCTTCGTCGGAAGAAGAATACGAAGAAGACGATGCCGCCGAAGCAGCAGACGATGTAACTGCGCGGACTTTGTTCTGGCAGGCGTTTGTCTGGCTGATGATTGTTTTTGGCGTTCAGACCTTTGCCAGTCTGGCGCCGGAAATGGTGGAGAGTTTATACAGTCAGACGGCCTACTATTATCTGGCGCGATTTTTATCAGGGATCAATAAATTCTTCCCTGTAGCGGCTGGCGAGTTATTGGTTGTCGGCATAGTGCTTTGGTATCTGGTCTGGACTGTCTGGTATTTACGCCACGTGTTTCGGCGCGAATCCAGTTTTCTGGACATGTTGAAAGTGATGTTTCTGCAATGGGCCTGGTTGTTTGTCGTCGGGTTTGCGCTTTTTCTGTTTATGTGGGGATTGAATTACCAGAGATTGCCGATTGAAGAGCGCATGGATTTGGAACGGCGAGCCGAAGGCCGCGAAGAAGCAATCAGCGTCGGCAGAAGAATTGTCGAAGGCATCAATCGCAATTTCACCACGCGCGATGCCTCCGCCGCCACTGGCGTCAGTCAGATGACCGTCAGCCAACCGGTGATGTTAAAAAGCATCGAAAACGCCTTTCAGCTTGAAACCATGCTCGGCAGAGCCAGTCAGGGCGGATTTTCCGATCCCAAACCTCTGTTGCTTTCCGGCGCAGCCACCTGGCTGGATATTCGTGGCGTTTACATTCCGTTCACGGGGGAAGCCACCTACAACGAAAAACTGATGGATTGCGATTTGCCGTTTCACATTGCGCACATCAAGGCTCATCAACGAGGTTTCGCCCGCGAAGACGAAGCCAACTTCATCGCCTTTGTCGTGTGCATCAAATCCAATGAACCTTATGTTCGTTATTCGGGTTATCTGCACGGAATGAAAGTGCTGGATTTTCTGGCCAAAAGCGACATGCAGGATGTTCAGGCGTTGAGAGCCATGATCGTTCCCGGCGCGATGGCCGACATTCAGGCGCGCGAAACATTCGGCGCAAGGTCGAAAAGCCCTGTGTTGAGCGGCATATCCGACGGCGCAATCAACATCTACTTACGAGCCAACCGCATTCGCGGTGGGTTGAAAAACTTTGTCGAAGACACGCCGTTGATCGTCAATTACATGCTGAAAAATCCAGAACGATAGATGAGCACCGCGCAGACCGTAACACCAACCACACAATCACGATTGGTTGACGCCATCAGCCGCGCTCAAACTTACTTGCTGACTCAGCAAAATCTGGAAGGGTTCTGGTGGGCGGAACTCGAAGCCAACGTCACGCTCACGGCGGAATACATTATGCTGCATCGCATTTTGATTCATGCTGACGCGCACAATAGGCTGAGCAATGGCCGCGACCGCGCAGCGCAAATTCAGCAAATGGCGAGATACCTGCTTCGCCAGCAACGCTCGCACGGAGGCTGGGAATTATTTTACGGCGACGGCGGAGACCTCAGCACCACCATCGAAGCTTACTTCGCACTGAAGCTGGCCGGGCACAGCGAAACGGAACTGCCATTGCAACAATCGCGCAAATTCATTCTGGAACGTGGCGGACTGACGAAAGCGCGCGTCTTTACCAAACTGCATCTGGCGTTGTTCGGTGCGTATCCGTGGAGCGGAATTCCCACCTTGCCGCCGTGGTTTATGTTTTTGCCGAAGTGGTTTCCGTTCAATGTGTATTCGATGGCGAGCTGGGCGCGCTCTTCGACCGTTCCTTTGCTGGTCGTGATAGACAAGCAGCCGGTTTACGACCTGGGAATTTACGCTGAGGAACTGTTTGTTGAAGGCGACCAGTCAAAAGCCGACACCAGTTTGAAAAACAACGATGGCACATTTGTCGGCGCATGTTTTCTGATGGCGGATAAGGCATTGAAGGCGCTGAACCAAATTGGGCTTGTGCCTCGTCGCCAATCTGGCATCGAAGCGGCAGAGCGCTGGGTAATTGAACGGCAGGACACTTCAGGCGATTGGGCAGGGATTGTTCCGGCGATGTTGAATTCGATTTTGATGTTTCACGCGCTGGGGTATTCGGCCAGCCATCCGTACATCAAACGCGGGCTGGATGCGCTTGATCGGTTTTGTATCGAAGAAGGCGCAATGAGCGATTCCGAATTGCCGCAGTATCTGTGTTTGCAGCCATGTATCTCACCGACCTGGGATACGGCGTTGGGATTAACTGCGTTGCTGGATTCCGGAGTGTCGCCGACCGATGCGCGCGTCAAAGCCGCTGGCGAATGGTTGCTGACCAAACAGATTTTTCGATACGGCGATTGGGCTGTGTACAACCGCACGGGCAAACCTGCCGGTTGGGCCTTCGAGTTTTTCAACGATTATTACCCGGACGTAGACGATACAGCGGCGGTGATTATGGCGTTGCTGGGGCTGAAGACAGGCGATGAAGCTTACAAGTTCGAAGCCTGCCGCGCCGCCACCGAATGGGTGATGACCATGCAATGTCGCGAAGGCGGTTGGGCGGCGTTTGACATCAACAATACCAACGAACTCTGGAACCGGATGCCTTACGGCGATTTGAAAGCGATGATTGATCCGCCGACGGCTGATCTGACCGGGCGCGTGTTGGAAATGCTGGGCCAATGGCAATCGAAGCACGGCGAAAAGCTTTACCGTGACGAAGACGCGCAACGCGCCATCAGGTTTTTGCTCGGTTTGCAGGAACCGGACGGTTCGTGGTGGGGACGTTGGGGAGTCAATTACATTTACGGAACGTATCTGGCGCTGGTTGGTTTGCGTTCGATTTCGCCGTTTGTCGGATTTGACATGAACTCCGACCGAATTCATGGAGCAGCTGTCTGGCTTCGCAGCGTACAAAATGCCGATGGCGGTTGGGGAGAAACTTGCGATTCGTACAAACGACCGGAACTTCGCGGCAAAGGCACAAGCACTCCTTCGCAAACGGCGTGGGCGTTGATCGGGTTGATGGCTGCCGGAGATTACGATAGCGATTCGGTCAAACAGGGAATCGAGTATTTGCTCCGCAACCAAAACGCCGACGGCAGTTGGCCGGAATCCGAATTCACCGGAACGGGCTTTCCGGGACATTTTTATATCAACTATCACCAGTATCGAAACCAGTTTCCACTGACGGCTTTGGGCAGATATTGGGCAAAGTTTTGAGCTTAGGTGCTGCAAACAGATTTAGAGCTGTCGTTCTGGCTGCGGAGGTTCTCACCATGAAAATTTCGAGATTGAGTTGGTTGGCATTTTTGTTGCTAGGCGTTATGAGCCTGGCGAATTCAACAGCGTTTGCTTGTAGTTGTCGCAGTCTCTCGGTATGCGAAGCATATAATCGTTCACAAGCCATATTTATCGGTCGTGTTATCAAAGCGAGCAAACAAGCTGAGCGCAATTATGGCGACAAGCCTTTTGTTGAGTATTTTGGCGAAGTGCTGATGGAAGTGATTGAGCCGTTTTCCGGTGTTTCAGAACGCACGATTACTGTCTGGGCGAGCGGTGGAGGAATGTGTTTTGATTATTCGTTTAGCCTGAACAGAACGTATTTGGTTTATGCCAGTGAATCAAAAGACAAGAAGTTGATTGTTTCTGGTTGCAGTCGAACGCGATGGTTAACGCCGATTACATACGATCCCTCTGACTCTGAATCGTATCGCCAGTATATTCTGGGTAAACAAAAAGAGTACGCTGAAGAACTAGAGTTTCTTCGCAATGTTGCCAATGGAAAAGTCAGCGGAGCAAGAATTTATGGAAATGTCTCTGCTACCGGTGATTATTTGAAAAAAGGGAAACGCTCATATCTCGGTCCGGTTTCAGATGTCAAAATCGAAATTAAATCCGATGGGAATTTCACAACGATTCAGGCAAACAGTGAAGGCCTGTTCAGCATTCAGGACTTAAAGCCAGGGGCATATTCGGTGACTGTGATTTTGCCGGATGGGTATGCAGTTGAAGATGAAGAGAGGTTGAAAAAAGAGGTTTTGCTACGGAATTGTGGATGTGCAGAGCTTTCCTTTCATTTGGTGCCGGACACTGCAATCACAGGAAAAGTCATAGATGAAGACGGCAAGCCCGTTGAAGGGGTTAAGGTGAATTTGATTTCGGCGGATTGGCAGGAAGAAACAGAAGACTCAGGAATTCTGTCATATAAGACTAGAGACTGCGTTTCGGGAAAAGATGGCCAGTACGTTTTCGAAAATGTCGCGGCTGGCCGTTATTTGATCGGTGTCAGCGTTATCAACCCGAATCCAAGGTTTCCTTTTCAAAAAACGTTTTACCCAAACACTTCAGATATCAAAAAAGCAAAACCTGTTGAAGTCGTGTTAGGCCGCAAAGCAGGGCTGTTTGAATTGCGTTTAGGAAAGAAAGTCGAAACGCATTCGATTCAAGGCGTCGTGTTGTGGCCGGATGAAACCCCGGTTGTCGGCGCCAGTGTTCGGTTGAGTTTTGAGGGAGATTATAAAAGCCAGGATGAGGCTGATACGGATGAGCAGGGACGCTTCACTCTGAAAGCGGTCACAGGCCGCGATTACGAGATCAATGTATATTGGCACGACGATGAAGGAGCTTCCGGTAAAATCAAACCTTCTCCGTTGGGGTGGGAAAATGCGACTTCCGAACGCGAGCGCATCACGGTCAACAAAGACATCAAAGATTTGAAATTTGTTTTGACCAAACGGCAACGATAAACAGCAATGAACCGATGGGATACCAAGTGGACGGAGCGAAGTGGTAGTCAGTCGAATAAACAGCCGCATCCTTTGGTTGTGGAGTTTGCCGCGACACTCACGCCCGGACGTGCATTGGATGTGGCGTGTGGAGTTGGGCGACACTCGTTGTTTCTGGCGGAACGCGGTTGGCAAGTCACCGCTGTGGACTCTTCCAAAGTCGCCATCGAATTGCTTTCCCAAGCCGCAGCCAAAAAACATCTGTCAGTGGATGCCCGCCTTGCCGATCTGGAACGGGGCGAATTTTTGATCGAACCAGATAGTTACGACTTGATCGTCAATTGCTGTTATTTGCAGCGCGATTTGTTTCCGGCGATCAAAGCCGGAGTCAAAATCGGCGGTTGTGTGTTGGCGGTGATTGCGATGGTGGATGACGATCCGGCGGTAAAACCGATGAATCCCGCGTTTCTGCTTCAGCCCGGCGAATTACACGCGCAGTTTGATGACTGGGAATTGCTGCACGATTACGAAGCTAAATCTGAACTTGGGAAACGACGAATGGCGGAATTGGTCGCGCGAAAAAAATCCCAAGCCTTGCAGAAATAATCAGCCGTTCGCAATTGTCTCCATCAGCCGTCCAGGCCGCTCATCACCAACTCTACCAGCGAATCGGCAAAACTCTGATTCAATGGCGCATGTTCTGCCAACAATCGGAAATAAACCGGCCCATACAGCGCATCCACCAGAACTGCGGGATTGACTTCCCGGCTGATTTCACCTCGCTCTATGCCACGTTTGATGACCTGCTCGGCTTCCTTGCGACGCGGCTCAACCCATCTGGTGCGGAAGGCATCGGCCATTTCTTCATCGAATTGTCCATTGGCCAGCAGCACTGAAATCTTGCAACCGAGCGGGCCGTTCAATTCCTTGACGAGTTTTCGCATTTGCCTGCTTATGTCTTCGCGCACATTGCCAGTGTCTGGAAAGGATATTGTCGAGGAAAGGTCTTCAAAAAAAGCGTCCAGTACAATGCTCGCCTTGTTCGGCCAACGCCGGTAGATTGTCGTCTTGCCCACGCCAGCGCGTGCGGCGATTCCTTCTATCGTCGTGCCGTCAAATCCGATTTCTTCAACCAGTTCGCGTGCGGCCTTCAAAATGTTCTGATGCGTGACAGGGCAGCGTGGTCGTCCAGGCTGTTTCAACTCGCAAGCTTCTTCAAAACTTTCTTCGGTCTTTGCTGAAATTTTGCTTGACACTTCATCATCTCCCACGTATTTTCAAAATCGAAACGTAGCGTATCGTAATTCTTCTTTACGGGCAAGCCCGATGAGGACGAGACGGTACAAACAAGACAATACAAAATTGACGGAAAAAGAGTAACGGAGGAAACAATGAGTACGAAAAAAATCGCGTTGGTCACAGGAGCCAACAAGGGAATCGGGTTTGAAACCGTCCGCCAATTGGCGGCGAAGGGCGTCACCGTGTTGTTGGGGGCGCGCGACGAAAAACGCGGTGCGGAAGCCGTTGAGCAGTTGAAGAAGGAGGGATTGGACGTGCAGTTTCTGCAACTGGATGTGAACGACACGGCTTCGCAGGACAATGCCGCGAGATTCATCGCCGATAAATTCGGCAAACTGGACATTCTGATCAACAATGCCGGCGTTGCTTTCGATTTTCAGGTTCCCGCGTCGCAGGGAACTTTGGAACAATGGCGCTCGACATTTGAAACCAACGTTTTCAGTCTGGTTTCGCTGACGCAGAAATTGCTGCCGCTGGTCAAAAAGAGCGACGCCGGGCGGATTGTCAATCTGAGCAGCATTCTTGGTTCGTTGGCGTTGAACAGCGACCCGAATTCGCCCATTGGCGGATGGGCCAGCGTGACGACCGCTTACAACGCTTCCAAAGCGGCATTGAACATGTTCACCATCCATCTGGCCAACGAACTGAAAAACACTCCGATCAAGGTCAATTCTGCTCATCCCGGCTGGGTGAAAACAGACATGGGCGGGCAGGACGCCCCGCTGGAAATCGAAGATGGCGCAAAAACCTCTGTTGAATTGGCCTTGCTTGCCGATGATGGGCCGACTGGTGGACACTTTCATTTGGGCGAACCGATTCCCTGGTAATTCACCGCGTTATCAAACAATCATTTTCAAAAGGACCAATGCAAATGGAATACAGATTATTTGGTGGTTCCGGTTTGAAAGTTCCCGTGCTGAGTTTCGGCACGGGAACTTTTGGTGGAGGCAATGAATTCTTCAAAGCCTGGGGCAGCAGCGATGTTGCCGAAGCGCGTCGTTTGGTGGACATCTGTTTGGAAGCAGGCGTCAATCTTTTCGACACGGCGAACATTTATTCGCGCGGTTTGTCGGAAGAAATTCTTGGTGAAGCGATTGCCGGCAAACGAAATGAAATTCTGATTTCGACCAAGGCGACTTTCGCTATGGGCGACGGCCCGAATGATCTGGGGTCATCGCGGTTTCACCTGTTGCGCTCGGTCGAAGACAGTTTGCGTCGTCTGAAGACCGATTACATAGACATCTATCACCTGCATGGCTTCGATGCGCTGACGCCAGTGGAAGAAGCTTTGCGAACGCTGGACGATCTGGTGCGCAGCGGCAAGGTGCGTTACATCGCAGCGTCCAATTTTTCCGGCTGGCATTTGATGAAGTCGCTGGCGATTTCGGAAAAATATGGTTGGGAGCGATACGTCGCGCATCAGGTGTATTACTCGCTGATTGGGCGCGAATACGAATGGGAGTTGATGCCGCTGGGATTGGAGCTGAAGGTTTCTGCGTTTGTCTGGAGTCCGCTGGGGTGGGGACGACTGACTGGCAAGGTTCGCCGCAATCAACCGTTGCCCGCTGAAAGCAGGCTTCATAAAACCGCCGATTACGGGCCGCAGGTTCCAGACGAATACCTTTACAAGGTCGTGGACGCGCTGGACGAAGTGGCCGCTGAGACAGGCAAGACCGTTCCGCAAATCGCGCTCAATTGGTTGTTGCAACGTCCAACGGTTGCCAGCGTCATCATTGGCGCGCGCGACGAAAATCAATTACGGCAAAATCTGGGCGCGGTTGGCTGGAACTTGACAACTGAACAGGTAACGAAGCTGGACGCAGCCAGCGACATCACTCCGATTTATCCTTATTGGCATCAACGCCAGTTTGCTCAACGAAACCCGCCGCCAGTCAACTCCGCCGCAAAATAAGTCAGGCGACTTGATGACAAGCTTTGTCCCTATGATTTTTCATAAGAGCGCTTTTCGATAGGCAAAAGCGTTCTTATGAATTTGTCGTAGTGACATTCCTCGCTGCCTGTGGAAGAATCACGACCTACCTGCTGAAACTCATCCTGCGAGGAAATCCGGAAAATGATTCAACTGGAAAATGTGTCGCGCGAATACGGCGACGGTAAAGTCGTGTATGCGCTGGATCACGTCAGTCTGCGCATTGAACGCGGCGAACGCGTTGCCGTGATGGGGCCATCCGGGTCTGGCAAATCTACCTTGCTGAATCTGGTCTGCGGTTTGGACGAACCGACTTCGGGCGAAGTCCGAATTGATGGTCAGAACATCGCTTCATTGAACGATGACGCAAGGACGCGGCTTCGGCGGGAAAAAATCGGCATGGTGTTTCAAACGTTCAATCTGTTGCCGACGTTGACGGCTCAGGAAAACGTCGCCTTGCCATTGCGATTGAGCGGCGTCTCTAAAAAAGAAGCTGACAACCGCGCGGCAACTATGCTCAGCAAGGTTGGTCTTGGACAAAGAGCAACGCATCGGCCCGATCAGATGTCGGGCGGGGAACGCCAGCGCATTGCCATCGCTCGCGCGTTGATTTTTCAGCCGCCGGTTTTGCTGGCCGATGAACCGACCGGAAATCTGGATTCCAAAACCGGCGAAGAAATTCTGGCATTGCTCGACGATCTGCACCGCGAATTCAACACGACCATTCTGATGGTCACGCACAACGAAGAGGCTGCCGGACATTGCGATCGCGTCATACGTTTGCGCGACGGCAAAGTCGTCAGCGTTGTGCCGGCCAAAGCGCAGACGGCGGAGGTGCATTGATGTTTTCTTCGCTCGCGTTGATTACCTGGAAACAGTGGCGTCAGCACAAGCTCCGCACGGTATTGACCTTGCTCGGCATTGCGCTTGGCGTGGCTGTGTTTTTCGGAGTTCGCACGGCCAATCTGACCTTGCTCAGTTCGCTGACGACGACGATTGAGAAGCTGGCCGGAAAAGCGACCTTGCAAATCACAGGCGGCGATTCCGGCTTTCCCGAATCGGTGTGGGAAACAGTCAAGGATACGCCCGGCGTGCGCGTGGCTCAGCCGGTGATCGAAGTGATCGGTAACACGGCCTTCGCCGATCAAAGCAGTTTGATGATCGTCGGCGTGGATATGCTGGGCGACCGCGAATTGCGTGAATACGAGTTTGACGAATCCGACGCCGAAATCGCCGATCCGCTGGTGACGTTGGCGCAACCGGATTCGATTTTGATTTCGCGCAAGTTCGCCGACAAACACAATCTGAAAGACGGTGACAAGCTGCCGCTGTTCACTTCGCAAGGGCGCAAGGAATTCACCGTGCGCGGCATCTTCAAACCGCAGGGCATGGGCGAAGTTTTCGACGGCCAAATCGCTGTGATGGATGTGTTCAACGCGCAGTTCGTGTTCGGGCGAGGTCGGAACATTGATCGCATTGATTTGATGAACGAACCCGACGTGGATGTGTTTGCTCTGCGACAGGCGCTGCGCGAGCGACTGCCCGCAGGCGTTGAAGTGGATCGTCCGGCTTCACGCGGAACGGGAATCGAAAAAGCCATTTCGGCCATGAGCCTCGGTGCAACCATCGCCAGCTTCATCGCCTTGCTGGTGGGCGTGTTCATCATCTTCAACACCTTCAGCATTTCGGTGAATCAGCGTTGGAAGGAAATCGGCGTGTTGCGCGCGCTCGGCGTCGAACGCGGAAACGTCCAACGAATGTTTTTGGGTGAAGCTGTATTGATGGGAGTCATAGGCAGCGCGCTGGGAATTTTTCTTGGCTACTTTCTGGCCATTGGCGCAGAGCGAATGCTCAGCCAGATTGCGACCCAGCTTTTCAGCCAGATCTCGACGCAACAACCGCCGGTGTTTCGCTGGGATTATGCGTTGACGGCGTTCGTGATTGGCGTTTTGTCGTCGTTGATCGGAGCCTTGATGCCGTCGCGCGCGGCTTCTCGGCTGAATCCGATTTTGGCGTTGCACAACATCGAAACTCGCCAACAGGAAGACATTCTCGGAAAACCCAGATTGGTCGCAGGGTTTGGGCTGGTGGCAGTCAGCATGGGATTGATCGGCTTTGCTCCGTCGCGTGTTGGGTTGAATGTGCAGTTTGGTTACGCTGCTTTATTGCTTCTTGGGTTGGTGTTGTTGTTGCCGAAACTGACGCAATGGATTGCCCGTTTGCTGCGCCCGTTGATGGATAGTGTTTTCGGTTCCGAAGGCGTGCTGGCTGTGGACACGATGATTCAATCTCCGCGTCGGACTTCAGCAACCGTTGGAGCTTTGATGGTCGGATTGATGTTCGTCTTTGCCACGGCAGCTTATGTTCGCAGCTATCAAAAAACAGTCGCCAACTGGATGGATCGTGTCGTCAATTGCGATTTGTTCGTTGCTGCGTCCGACCAGGCGCGTTCGCGCACCTACCATTTCAGCGAAGAACTCAGTCAGCGGATCGGAGCTTTGCCAGGGATCAAACGGATAGAAAACGTTCGATTCCTGTTTCCGGCTTACGCGGACGATACGGTGGGCATGGTGGTGCTGGATATGGACGGATGGTTTGCTCGTGTCAAAAACGTGGTTGAACAGGCTGACGAAAACGAAGCACGCGAAAAAATGATCCGAGGAGAAGGCGTGCTGGTCGCACGCAACTTCGTCGAACGTTACAAGCTGACGACTGGCGACCGGTTGAAAATGGCGACGCCGACCGAACCGTTCGATTATCCAATCGTGGGAGTGATCGAAGATTACACGTCGGAAAAAGGCGCGGTTTTCATGGATCGCCAGCTTTACAAAAAGTACTGGAACGATTCGTCGGTGGATATGATCGAAATCAATCTGCATCCGGGCGTGGATAGAGCCGCCGTCAAAACCGAAGTTCAGCGATTGGTGCGCGGCGAACATCGCGCGTTTGTCTACACCAACGAAGAATACAAAAAATGGATCATGGATCTGATCAACGGATTCTTTGCGCTGAGTTACATGCAGATGGCCGTTTCGATCATCATCGCGGCGCTGGGCATTGTGAATGCGTTGATGATTTCCGTCGCTGAACGTAAACGCGAACTGGGTGTGTTGCGGGCGATTGGCGGTTTGCGTGGCCAGATTCGTAAGATGATTTTGCTGGAAGCTGCGGCCATTGCAATTGTCGGCGTTGCCATCGGAGCCATCGCCGGATTTCTGAACACGTGGTTCATAGTGCGCACGATGGCGATGATGGTTGGAGGTTGGACGATTCCGTTTTCGTTTTCGCCGGTCATGGTGTTGGTGGCGTTGCCGCTGGCAATTGGCATCGCGCTGATCGCCGCGTGGTGGCCTGCGCGCAAAGCCGTCAACCTGAGTGTCGTCGAAGCGATTGGGTACGAATAGCGTTAATTAGGTCGCGCGATTTAAGGAGGAAGAAATGACAACTTGGCTTGATTTTCTCAACAGAAATAGTGGTGCGATTGGGGTGTTGGCTAATTCAGTTCTAGTTTTCATTACAGCGATTTACGTCTACCTAACTTGGAAGCTCGTAAGAGAAACGAGGCAAATGAAAGTCGCTCAAACAGTCCCTAAAGTGATCGTTTATGTTCGACCTAGAGATAATGCAATTAACTGGTTTGATTTAGTGGTGCAAAACGTGGGAGCTTCTCCAGCTTATGATGTTTCTTTTAGCGTTCATCCAGACTTCAGGTTTGGTGAAGGACGCCATATTTCAGACTTAGGACTAATAAAAGATGGGATCAGATTTTTACCTAACGAAGATAAAATCCAATTTTTCTTCACAAGCCTGCTTGAAGATTTTGATTACAAGGTAAAGACTCCATTTCATATTGATGTGAAGTATAAGGACGGCAAGGGAAAAGAGCATGAGGGTAGATGCTTCATAAACTTCTCTCTTTTTGTTGGCATGGCTCAAGTAGGGAATCCTCCGCTCTATGAAATTGCAGAGTCAGTCAAATCCATTAAGAATAATTTTGAGCAGGTTTCGAGTGGGTTAAAGAAACCACGAGTTATTGTCTACGCTGAGATCGAAAAGCCTGAAAAGAAAGCAGATTAGCTAGCCATGTTTTCTGTGCTAATTCAGTAAAGTCAATCAGTAGACGGAGCGCCGCCGACCAGCGCCAAAACTCCGCCGTCCACGTCAATTGTTGTTCCGGTGACGAACGAAGCCGCGTCGGACAATAGGAACGCGATGACTTCGGCGACTTCTGCCGGTTGCGCGATGCGGCCAATCGGGTGCATCGCCTTGCAGGCTTCCAGAACGGAATTCGGATGGGGATCGAGCGACATCGTCCAGCGAAACATCGGCGTGTCCACCGTCCCCGGACACACGCAATTGACGCGAATCCTTTCCGCCGAATAATCCACCGCCATCGAACGAGTCAGTCCCAGCAAGGCATGTTTGCTGGTGACATACGCCATTGCTCCGCGTTGGGAAACGTGTGATTGCACCGAACCAACGTGGACGATGGAACCTCCGCCGTGTTGCCGCAAATGCGGAATCGCCGCACGCGAAACCAGAAACGCCGCCGTCAAATTCACCGCCATCACTTCATTCCACAATTCCAGCGAAGTCTGTTCGGCGTTGCCATACCGCTGAATGCCTGCGCTGTTGACGACGGCGTTGAGATGGCCGAACGTCGAAACGGTTTCGGCAACGGCGCGGTCGGCTTCTTCTGGAATGGCCAGATTGGCTTGCAGGAAGATGGCGCGGTTGTTCGTGTCGTTTAGAGAAGCCAGTGCCGCAGCGCCTTGATCGGATTGTACGTCCACGATGGCAACGCGAGCGCCTCGCTGGTGAAGCAGTTGCGCGGTCGCCAAACCGATGCCGCTGGCGCCGCCTGTAATCAGTGCGGAAAGTTGCGTGTAATTGTTCATTGGAATTGTGGCGAGCCGCCTGAAGTCAGCGGTGCGGCATTGGTTATTTCATCAGGTTGATGAGCACGACATCGTTGGCAACGCTGCCGCGCGAACTGGCCAGTTGTTTGCCGTCGTGAGACCAGTCGAACCAGAAAATCTGATCGCTGGTGAATTGAGTCAACTGAACGGTTTCGCCAGTTTCGATGGTGTGTGCCCAGATGTTGGAAACGCCTCCGCGCGTGCTGACGAAGCTGATTCCCTTGCCGTCAGGCATCCAGCGAACCGGAAACGCCGCGTCGGCTCCGGGCAGATCAATCATTTTTTCAGGCTCTCCGCCGTTGATGGGAATGAGCGCGATTTTCCATGGAGTGTTCGATTCCTGCCTGTACCAGCAGGCAATGTGCAACCCGTCAGGGGAGACAGCAGGCCATTGGGACAGATGAGTGGTCAATTGTTGCGGTTCTCCGCCGTCAATCGGCACTCGCCAGAGCGTAAAGTTCGTCGAAGCGGTGGAGTTGTAAATCACCCACTTGCCGTCCGTAGAAATCGTCGGGAATTCTTCGCTGATCCCGTTGGTCAATTGAATTTGTTCGCCGTTTTCCAGATCGAGCCGGTAAATATGCGAATTGCCCGAACGTGTGGAAACGAACGCGATGTATCGTCCGTCGGGAGAAACGGCTGGATAAATCTCTGCGCGTGTTTCGGCGCCGGTCAGTTGCTGCTGAGATTGGCCGGACTGATCCATTATCCAGATGTCCTGACTGCCGCTGGCGCGTGAAATGAAAACAATCTGGCCATCGGGCGTCCAGGTCACGCCGCGTTCGCCGCTGCGTTGCCCTATTCCTTCCGTGATTTTCCGGGATTTGGTCGGTTCCGTCAGAGAAGTCAGCCAGACATTGACGTGAGCTTCCGATTGCACCGTCACCAACGTTTGCGAGTCCGCAGTGATGTACATATCGCGGTAATCGTTAAGGTCGTTGGTGATTCGCTGCGCTGTGCCCTTGGGATATGGAATGTGCCAGATTTGCGTCAACGAAGACCCCAGTTCCATCGCGCCAATCACCAGACCTTTGCCGTCGCGCGTCCACGAAACCCGTCCGACGTTTGCCCAACGATGCGTAGACAGAGGTTTTTCCTGTCCGGTGGCGACATTGATTTCGGCGACAAACATGTGTCGAGTGCCGGAATTCGATCCTGCCGGGCAAGCCAGCGTTTTACCGTCAGGCGACCATTCCAACCCCGTGATGTTGTAAAAATCCGGGCCTTTGCGCGAAGTCAAAATGCGCGGATTGCTGCCATCGGCATTGGCCAGCATCAACTGGTCTTCGCCCGTGCCGCGAACGCGACGGATGAAGGCGAGTTGTTTGGTGTCAGGCGAAACGGCGACCGGAGAATCAATGTCCCGCAGAATCTTTCTGGGCGTGCCGCCCAGCACGGGAACCTGAAACAGCGATTGAATCGGATCGGTGCGTTCCTGGGCGACGAAGTAGACGCTGGTTCCGTCGCGCGAAAACGTCAAGCCGCGATAGAAAATATCCGCCGGTTGAACGATTACCACGTTGTTGGAATCCGTCACCTGACGAACCAGCAGACTCTGTTTGCCTGCGTCGTTCATGACGTGAACGACGTATTTGCCGTCGGGCGAAATGGCTGCGCGCGTCGCTTTGCCGCTGGTCGTGAAACGCCGAAATTGCACGGATTGAAATGGAGATCGAACAGTCGAGGGGCCATTCAAGTACAAATACAGGCTGAACCCTATTGCCAGAAGTGTCGTGATGACCATTGTGATGAACAATGGGTTGAGGAACCTGTTTCGCGGCTCTCTGCCTGACAAGTGGGCGAAAATGCCGCTGGATTTGGCCTGGCTGATGATGCCTGTCGCCAGATTCAATTCCTGTGTCGTGTTGCCGCTCAACCGGTCGGCTTTGGTCAGATGTTTGTCTTCGTTGCCTTCGACCGACGCCATATTTGAACGGGACAATTCACGTTCGACTTCAATGCGACGTTGAAGCCGTTTGAAATCGTTGAGCATTTCCTTGGCGGTCTGGTAACGCTCTTCGCGGTCTTTGACCAGCGCTTTACTGACAATCCATTCCAACGCTTCGGGCGCCTCGGGAAGGTAATGCGACAACGGCAGCGGATCGGAATTCAGAATTCCCGCAACGATTTCTTTGGGCGAACTACCCGTGAACGGCGCGCGGCCAGTCAGCATTTCGTACAACACTATGCCGAAGCTGAACAGATCGGTTCGCCAATCCACGCGCAGTCCGCGCGCCTGTTCGGGCGACATATATTGCGCCGTTCCCATCACCACACCCGGAACGGTTTGTTTCAACGAAGTCGCGGGCGGGCCGTAGGTTTCCTGGCCGGTCGAGATCGGCGCGGTTTCACCCAGCGAAGCATCCAATCCTGCCTGATTTTGAAATTCGCTGGAATCCAGTTGCGCGTCAAACATAGCGCCTGTCAGGTCAGGGTTGAACGATTCGGTCAATTTCGCCAGACCGAAATCCAGCATCTTGACGTATCCGTCCGGGCGGATCATCAAATTTTCCGGCTTCAGATCGCGGTGAATGATTCCGGCGTTGTGCGCGGCAGAAAGAGCGCTGGCGATTTGCGACGCGATTTCCAACGCTTCGTGGATGGACAATTTTCCGCCAGCGAATTTTCGCCGCAGCGTTTGGCCTTCGATGAATTCGGTGACGATGAAATGGTAGCTGCCCGTTTCAGTGGTGGAATGGCCGACTTCAAAAATGGTGATGATGTTCGGATGATTGAGCGCCGACGCGGCAAACGCTTCCTGTTCGAACCGACGTAACCGCTCTTTGTCCTGCGTATAATGCGCGGGAAGGAGCTTGATCGCCACTTTGCGTCCCAACCGCGTATCTTGTGCCAGATAAACTTCACCCATCCCCCCCGTGCCAATCGGAGAGAGAATTTGATAACGATCCAGACGAGTTCCTTCGGCAATCGGCATATCGGTGCAAGTTGCGGTTGTTTGAAAGCGTTACGACTCTATCCGAACTCAGGCTTCGGCATCAACCGGGATCAATGCCTCCGCTTTGCCTTTCTGTTCATTGACAAAGGCTAGCAGGATCGCTCCGACAATGAAAAACACTGAAATCGCCAGAATCGCCGGGCGCTGGCTGCGATAAATTCTGGTCAACTCGCCAAACAAATACGGCCCCAGAAACGCCAGAGCTTTTCCGGCGATTCCAAGGAAACCAAAAAACTCGGCTGCATTTTGTTTGGGAGTAAAGAGCGCCAGCAAGCTGCGTGTCACGGATTGGCACGACCCCATTCCGACACCGACCAGCGTGGCAGCCACCCAGAACATGGTTTTGTCGTGCGCGCGCCAGGCAATCAGCACTGCGATAATCCAGATCGCCAGCGAAATAAAAATCGTCCGCTTCTGCCCGATGCGGTCAGCCAGATAACCGAAGGAAAAAGCTCCGGCGGCAGCCACCACGTTCAGGACGATGAACATAAACGTGATTTCCGCCTGAGTGAAGCCGATGGTGGTGACTGCGTACACGGCTGCGAAAATGATGACGGTGACCACGCCATCGTTGTAAACCAGAAAAGCGATCAGCAATTTGACCAGTTCCCGATAACGTTTGATCTGGCCAAAAGTCCTCTTCAATTGCTTGAAACCTACAGTCAGATAATTCTCTCCGGCAGGCAATGGTTTCGGCGTGCTGCGGTCGCGCAGAAACAGAAACGTAGGAATCACGGCCACCGCGTAATACACGGCAACCACTACGGGAATCCATCTGGCTTTGGCAATGTCTGCATCCGTGGCGTTGGGTTTGATTCCTTCGGCCAAAGGCCCGCACATTGCCACGCAGATCAATCCACTAAGATAACCGAGCGCCCATTTGATGCCGGAAATTCGTCCGGCATTTTCATCTGTGGAAATGCCGGGCAAAAAGCTGTCAATGAAAATTCCGCCTCCAGCAAATCCCAGATTGGCAATGATGAACAACGTCATTGCCATTGTCACCATTCCCGGCCCGGCAAAATACAACGATCCGGTGAAGAAAATTATGGTCAGGGCGCACAGACCCAGAAACTTTTTACGACTGCCAGAAAAGTCCGCAATCGCGCCCAGAATCGGCGCCGTAAGAGCAACTACGACCTCTGAAACAGAAGCCGCCACTCCCCATAAATAGGTTCCCTGTATGGGATCGCCGACCACAATGTCCTTGAAATAGTTCGCATAAAACGCAGTGATGATGACTGTCGTAAACGTCGAATCGGCTACATCATAAAAGCACCATCCAGCGATTTCCTTTTTAGTGACGGGCGGTTGGGGAGACGGAGTTGGTGTCATAAGCGTTGTTCGGTCGGTTGGCGGTTGATGGTCAACGCGGTTAATACGGCCCGCGAATGTGTTGCACGACTTTCTGTTCGTAAAACAATCGAAGCTGGCGATGCAGTTCGTCTGAGAGCGGCGGCAAATCCGAAGCAGAGGCGTTATCGTTGACTTGCTGGACTTTTGTTGCTCCGGGAATGACGACCGTTACGGCGTCGTGATCGAGAATCCAGCGCATTGCCCATTGCGCCATTGTCTGGCTCTCGGGGACAAATTGGCGAAGCCCGTCAGCCAGTTCGACGCCAAGCTCGAACGGCAGTCCCGCGAAGGTTTCGCCAACGTTGAAAAACCGGCCATCACGGTTGTAGTTGCGATGATCGCCTTCGGCAAAACGAGATTGTTTGGTCAGCTTGCCGCCGAGCAAACCGCTCGCCAGTGGCAGCCGAACGATCAAGGCGACGGATTTGGCTTTGGCCGCTTCAAACAAATCGGCAATCGGTTTTTGCCGAAAGATGTTGAAAATGATCTGTAGGGAAGACAGTCCGTCCTGTTTCAGACAAAGATGCGCTTCTTCTATGGATTCAACGCTGGCTCCGAAGCGTTTGATTTTGCCTTCGGCTTTCAATGTTCTGAGCCAGTCGAAGACCTCGCCTTGCCGCAGGATTTCAATCGGAACGCAATGAAGCTGTGTCAAATCAAGCGCATCCATTTGCAAGCGTCGTAATGATTCTTCCGTCGCCGCGCGAATTGTTGCTTCGGTGTATTTGTCGGGATAAATCCCGCGACGACCAAGCTTGGTGGCGACGAACAGATCAGCGCTGACTGATCGTCTGAACTTGCCAATCAGCGTTTCGCTGCGACCATCTCCGTACACGTCCGCCGTATCAAAAAAATTGACGCCGCAAGTGATAGCCTTGGCCAAAATTTCGAATGCCTGCTGGTCGGGAACTTCGCCCCAATCCGCGCCAAGCTGCCAACAACCCAGTCCAATTTCGGAACAGGAAAAATCCGTATGATCGAATTTTCTGTAATGCATTTTGAGGGAAGGCCGAAAGAGACAGTTCAGAGTTCAAGCTTCGACTTGTCAAATCATCAAGCGAAGTCTTGAACTCTGAACAATTTGCTATCGAATACCGAGCAACAGGTCAACGACCAGTTGATCCAGCTTTTCGTATGGTAGCCGCTTGCGCGACAGAGCCGCGCGATCCAGATTCAACTCCTTGATCTGCTTGGCGCGTTCTGGAGTGAATTTGACCGGAATGGGTTCAAAGCTCGAATCGGTGGCTTTGATTTCGGCCAACAAGGATTGAATATCCGGGTCGTCATTAAATTGCTGCGCTTTTTCTTTCAGGATCAGATACGTGCGCATGCAACCTGCGGCAAAGTCCCACACGCCTTCTTCGTCCTCGCTGCGATATGCGTGAGCGTCGAAATGGCGTGGCCCGTCATAAGCTTCTTCAAGCAATTTGACAAGAAAGAACATGCCTTTCAGTGATTCCGAGCCGAAGCGCAAATCCTGGTCGAAGCGGCAGCCTTTTTGGTCGTTCAAATCAATGTGAAAAAGTTTTCCGGCTTCGATGGCCTGCGAAACAACGTGGTAAAAATTCAGTCCGGCCATATGTTCGTGGCCAACTTCAGGATTGACACCGACCATTTCCGGATGATCAAGCGTATTGATGAAGCCCAGGTAAGAGCCTGTGGAAGGAAAGTAAATATCGCCGCGCGGTTCGTTGGGCTTGGCTTCCATTGCGAATTTATAGCCATAACCTTGCGAGATGGAGTATTCGCAAAGAAAGTTGATGGCTTCGCGGAACCATTTGATGGCTTCGCGGGCATCTTTTGCTCCATCCACTTCTGCGCCTTCGCGTCCGCCCCAGAAAACGTAGATTTTGGCTCCAACCTCTGCGCCTAAGTCCATCGAGCGCATGGTTTTCTGAATCGCATACAAGCGAACTCGTGGATCATTTGACGTAAAAGCTCCGTCTTTGAAAACCGGATCGCCAAACAAATTGGTCGTTGCCATTGGCACAATCATTCCTGTGTCATTCAATGCCTTTTTGAAATCACTGACGATCTTGTCGCGTTCGGCAGGCGCGGCATCAATCGGAACCAGGTCATTGTCATGAAAATTGACGCCGTAAGCGCCGAGCTTGGCCAATCTTTCGACAATAGTGACAGGAGAAATCGGCTGGCGAGTCGGTTCTCCAAACGGATCGCGTCCGGGATTTCCCACTGTCCACAATCCAAACGTAAATTTATGCTCTTTCTTCGGTTGAAGAGTGCTCATTCATTGCTCCTTCGCAGTTTTCTATTTCGCGTTGTTGTGAATTGACGATCGGTAAATTCGAGTGGAAAGCGATTGTAGCTGAGTTGCTAAATCCTAGAAAGAGTTTATCGGAGGTCAAGCGTGAAAAAGACAAAAATGTCCGTCCACGATTGATGAGCTTTTGCGCCGGTTTATCAACTCATCAATCGTGCTGTGTCGAAGAGAAAACTAAAAGTAAATGTGGAAGAGAGGGGAGATGGAATTGTGGTTTTAAGCCGATTGGGGATCGGTGTTGGTAAACAGCGCGGCAAATGTTTCGCGGGCATTTGCTGTTTCATCTCTGCGAGATTTCAACCATTCAGTTGTAATCTCAAATGCCGTTCGTGCGGCGTTGGTTTTTTTGCGAAGTTTTTTGTTCTTGCGTGATTTTTTTAATTGCTCCTGCAATGGAGAATCTTTTTTGATCAATTTAGCTTTCATAAGTCACCTTCCGGTTCCTGACCCAACAAATCTATAGTCGAGATTCAGATAAAAAAAAGAAAAATGGTTCGACAGCACATAGCTGCAAATGTGTAAGCGCAACGCTCTAAAGAACGTTTCAATCGCTCTCACGAAAGTTATTAACTCAAAACGTCTTGCGCTGGACGATCGGACGCTGAATGTCACGAATCGGATATGGGGCGGAAGAGCTTTTTGGGGTAACGAATCTGGGGGGAGCTGCTAACTCCGAATGGCAGTCTAGCACAGGCTTTGCAATTTTCGCACACCCTTTTTATATTTAATTCGTTTAAGCTTGCCAACTTACAGTTGCAAGGGGATAAAGAGGCGATTGATGTTTGGCAGAAGCAAAGCGGCGAAGGAAAGTGGTTTGGTGAGTTGTACAGACTCTCGAAACAGATGAATGTTGGGGAGTCAGCATACTCAGAAAACGTCAGGACGAAAGTTCTGACAGTCGCCTTCGCCGCATCTTGAGATTCTGGTTGGAAAACAATGGAGCGGGAGACGGGATTTGAACCCGCGACTTCAACCTTGGCAAGGTTGCACTCTACCACTGAGTTACTCCCGCTAACAGAAACGACTTTTTACCGAAGCGACCGTGTTTTGTCAACGGCGCGAGCGAAGAAAATCCCTTTACCTGTTAGAACTTGTCCTCATTCCAATGGCCGCGTGCGAACCGCTCCTCGGTAAAAAATCCGCGAAGCAGGGAAATTTCGTGAACTGAATCTGGAACCGCAATCACTGTGACAACATCGTACCGGTAAGGTTCTTCCTGTACGGCCATCAGCCGACGATATAGTCGGGCGGTGCGAATGATCTGTCTCTGTTTTCGACGATCAACAGCCGTTTCAGGGGCGGCAATATCAGTTCGGGTGCGTGTTTTGACTTCAATGAAAGCCAGGACGAATGGTTTCACTGTTTCATCATAAGCCACTATGTCTATTTCGCCTGTGACTTGTCGCCCTTGCAAACTGTAGCCAATTGGCAGGGTGAAGTTGGTGGCGACGATTCGATAGCCGTGCCGTTCAAGGTAATCAGCCGCCAGGCGTTCGCCTTTGGCGCCCAATAGCAAGTGAGGCGCGCGCGCCGATTCCACAGGCAGGTCATTGGTTTTGTTTTGTTGATGCGTGTTCATTCTGAAGTCACATTTTGAAAATCAGGAGCGATGGGTATACTGCGAAAGGGTTTTCAATACCCAATTCCCAAAGCTATTTTGTGAAAGGCGTTTTTCGATGATCGCTAAAGAAAGAATGTTTATTCTGTTATTTCTGCTTTTAGGTTGCGTACAGATTACAGTCGCTCAAGCCCAAAGTCCTCATCAAACCGGTTCAGGCTATATTCCCCAACGGGTTTACGATTCGAAGGAAAAACAATTTACAGACTTTGAAGCCATGCTGACCGAACTGGCCAAGATGGATGTCGTCTTTGTCGGCGAACAACATGACGATCCCGCAACCCATAAATTGGAGCGAGCCATTCTGGATGGATTGCTTCGCCGCAAAGTCGCCGTCACGGTTTCATTGGAAATGTTCGAGCGCGATGTGCAGCAATCGCTCAATGACTATCTCACCGGCAAGCTGAGCGAAGAAGCGTTTCTGAAATCTTCGCGTCCCTGGCCACGCTATGCGACTGATTATCGTCCTTTGGTGGAAATGGCGCGAGCGCACAACTGGCCGGTGATTGCCAGCAACATTCCTCGCCGGCTGGCTTCGCAGATTTCACGGCAAGGGCTGGAATCCATCAATTCCTTGAATGAAGCCGACCGAAAATATGTTGCCGCACAGTATCAATGCCCGTTTGATGATTATTTCAAGCGTTTCACTCAGGCGATGAGCAGTCATCCGACAGGCGATTCCAAGACAAACGAAAAAAAAGATGAAAAGAAAGTCGCTGAAGAAAAAGCGATGGTCGAAAGGTTTTATTTCGCGCAATGCCTGAAAGACGAAACAATGGCGGAAGCGATTTCCGCCGCGATTCCTGTTCCGAGTGCTTCGCAACCGAAAACCGTCATCGTCCATTACAACGGCGCGTTTCACAGCGATTACAAACTCGGCACGGCTTCGCGGGTCATTCGCCGTTCGCCAAAGGCCAAAGTCAAAATCGTTTCGGTGGTTCCAGTGAATAATCTGGATTCGATCAACACGGACGAATATCGCAAACGCGGGGATTACATCATTTATTGTTTGAAGCCGATGAATTCCAAAGATACTGCCAAATAACGGGCGAATGCTGTTGGTAATGGTCACTTGTTCAAATACTCAGCCAGTCCGTTCAGGAACATTTGCACTGACATCATTACCAACAGCATTCCCATCAATCGTTCCATTGCCGTCAAGCCGCGCTGTTTGAGCAGTCGGAAAAACAACGGCGAAGCCAGCAGAATTGCCGCCGTCACCAACCAGGCCGCAGTCAAAGCCAGTACCCAACTTGTCATCTTTTTCGACGAGGATTGTGCCATCAACAACAGCGCCGCCAAGGTAGAAGGTCCCGCGACCATTGGAATTGCCAGCGGAACGATAAATGGTTCTTCGTCGGTTTGCTCGCCCATGATTCCGCCTTCTTGCGGAAAGATCATTCGAATCGCAATCAGAAACAGCACGATGCCTCCGGCGATGCTGATAGATTCTTGTTTGAGATTCAGGAATTTCAGCAAATGCTGACCGAGCAGCAAAAAGATCAGCATCACGGCGTAGGCAATCACCAGCTCACGAATCAACACCACACGGCGACGTTCCGGCGCAACATTTTTGAGCAGGGAAATAAAGATCGGCACGTTTCCCAGCGGGTCCATAATCAAAAACAGCGTGGTGGCTGCGGTAAAAATGTCCATAAAAGTTTGATGAGCAAAAAGACGATTAAACTCAGCAAGAGCTTAACCATCTTTCCTGAATTGTGACAAGCCTGAGCAGACGAATAGCGGATCAGGCTGCTTCTTGAACTATGTTGATTTTCGTCAACAGGCCAGCCTCGCCAATTCACTGGCGGAAGATTTTTCAGACGAAAAATTATTTCAGCAAAGAGCGGATTGACTAAGTCGCAAGCTGCCTATAAACATGAGTCATCGTTGTCTTACATTTTGAATCCACACGCTCCCGGGCAATCGGACTGTTTCTACCAATAACCTTATGCCGCAAGAGACTACTAAGCATCGTGAGGTGCTGGCTGCAATTGAAAGCATCGGCGCAATTGCCGAACTCACCTCACAACACGATGGGCATTACGATTACGAACTCGATCTGGAAGTGATCGTATATGGTCGCAATTACAACGGAAAAAAAGTCGGGCCGTATGTGCGCTTGCTGACTTATCTACCCGGCGAAGAAATCGTCCGCGAAGGCGATTGGGGCGGAAATTCCTTTTACATCGTCGTCAATGGCAAAGCCGATGTGTTGTTCGGCAATGGCCAGCAGAAAGTCGCGGAAATTCCTGCCGGAGTTCAGTTCGGTGAAATGTCAGTGCTGGCTGGCGTGCCGCGTTCGGCGACCATTCGCGCGCCAAAAGACGAAAGCGTTCAGGTGTTGGAAGTTCAACGTCCGGCGCTTCGACTGCTGAGAAAGCTGCCGAAGTTCGGCGAAGTGCTCGATTCCACCTATCGCCGCAATGGGCGCGCCACGACTATTCAGGACATTGCCGCCGCAACGCAACTCAGCAAAGAAGCCGTCAGCCAGCTTGAAGCCATTTCACAGTTCAAAGTATTCGGTAAAAACCACGTGCTGTTTCGCGCGGGCGACCGGATGAAAAACCTGTTTGTATTGAAATCCGGTTGGGCCAAAGTCACGCCGCGAAATGTCACTCGCCAATTGACTGCGCAGGAAAATCATCCGCGCAACTGGAAGGCGAAAGCCGCTGAAGCGTATTTCGGGCCTTCGCATTGTTTCGGCGTCGAAGCCATCACGCGCGACGGCAATTGGGAACAGACCTGCACGTTGATGGGGCGCGCCGAAGTGCTGGAAATCACTTTGACCGAACTTAGGAAGCATCCTGAGTTACGCGAAATTTTATTGCTGGCCTTTACCGGAATGGCAGCGCCGGATAATCCGAATGAAGGGCGACAACCGCTGCCAGTGGCCAAAGCTCAGGAAGCACTGATCGAAACCGGATTGGTGGATGCCACAAATCTGTTGGTGATGGACATGGATTTGTGCGTGCGCTGCGGCAATTGTTCTATGGCCTGTCATCAGGTTCACGGGCAATCGCGGCTGCTGCGGCGAGGCATTCACGTCGAACGTCCGGTCAAGCTGGAGCCGAAATCCGGTTTTCAAAGTCTGCTTTCACCGTCTGTTTGCATGCATTGCCAGGACCCGGAATGTTTGACCGGATGTCCGACCGGCGCTATTGGTCGCTTTCCAGGCGGCCAGGTGGATATTGAACCGAAAAGCTGCATCGGGTGCGGAGACTGCGCGACTCAATGCCCTTATAACTCCATCACCATGGTCAGCCGCAAACCTGACCCACCGCCGACAAGGAATTTGCTGAAGCGCTGGTTCGATTTGAAACCCGATCCTTTGCCGCCTGCCGTTGAACAAACAGAGGATTTGCTGGCGGTAAAATGCAATCTTTGTCAGAACACTCCCTTGAATCCTCCGGGCGTCAAGCGCAAAGCCTACAGTTGCGAAGAAAATTGCCCGACAGGCGCGTTGTTGCGGGTTGATCCGCATGTCTATTTCGGCGAAATCAAGGAAGCCGAAGGGACAATTTTTCGTGACCCTACGCCTGCCGTCGCGCGCCACACCTCGCACAAGGATTTCGGCAAACGGCTGGCGCACGGAATTGGGTTGCTGACTACTCTGTTGCTGACCTTGTTGACTCTGGCGGGAATGTCTCGATACGGATTGGAAACGCCGCTAATCGGTTCGTGGCTAGATTTGCGTTGGCTGACCGGCTTTGTCGGTCTGGCGGGCATAATCGGCGTGATGGCCTATCCGGTTCGCCGCAAGATTTATCGAAAGCGCGTCGGAGCGTTGCGTTACTGGATGCTGGCGCATAGTTATCTGGGCGTCATTGCCGGAATCATTTTGCTCTTGCACGGAGGAGCTAGTTCCGGCGGAGTATTGACCACGGCATTGATGGTTTCCTTTGACCTTGTGATTTTGACCGGCTTGTTCGGCATTCTGATTTACTTCATCGCGCCACGAATGCTGACGCGAATCGAAGGTCAGCCGCTGTTGATCGAAGATTTGACTGCTCGGCGCAAAGAGTTGAATCACGAACTGGGCGAACTGATGGCCAAAGTGACGCCGAACGTTCGCGTGACGGTTCAACAACAAGTGATTCCTCGCGCGTTGTCTTTGGGCTTTTTACTGCGTCAATACTTGAAGCGCGAATCGCTGGACGAAATGCTGGCCGCGCTCAAGACCGAATTCGCGGCCATCGGGCAGGGAATGACCGATGGCGAACGCGAACGCTTGCTGAAGGCGGTAGAAATCGCGGCGACGATGCGTCGCGTGGATTCGTTGATCTATTTGCATCAATTGCTGAAACTGTGGCTGGCTCCGCATGTGCTGGTGACTTCGCTGATGCTGGCTCTGATGGTTGTTCACGTTATTCAAGTGATTTATTTTCTGGCTCGGTAGGTGGCCGGTGTTCGGTTGTCGGTGGTCGGTGATTCCAAGTGAATGGTTTAATCTCGATTCAGCCACCTCAGGAGGATGTATGGTATCAGTAAAAAGCTACCGCGATTTGGAAACGTGGCAAAAAGCGATGGACTTGGTTCAAGAGATTTATCTCGAAACCAAGTCATTTCCGAAGGAAGAAACATACGGCTTGTCGGGGCAAATGCGGCGAGCAGCAGTCTCAATTCCATCAAACATTGCTGAAGGACAAGGACGCGATTCAACAAAAGAATTTTTGCACCATTTATCCATTGCTTATGGCTCGTTGTGCGAGCTTGAGACTTAAATCTTGATCGCCTGTCGGTTGGGTTATTTTAGCCGACAGGTTTATGAACGGTTGTTTGAGGCGTCTTAGCGTGTTGGGCGGCTGCTGAATGGCTTGTCAAATTCTCTCCGCAAATAGGCAGCCAAATACCGGCAACCGAACACCGGCAACCGACCACCGACTTATGAACAAATTCGTCATCATCCGAAAAGACCTCAGTCTTGACCCGGCGCTGATCGAAAGCGAAGGGCTGACGATTGGGCGATTGACCGGCAATGATCTGGTGCTGAATCACCCGACGGTGTCGCGCACCCACGCGGGCGTCAAGGAAATCAACGGCGATTACTGGATTTTCAATCTGTCGGAAGCCAATGGCACGTTGCTCAACGGCGAATTGGCCGATCAGACTCCGCTGGCGGATGGCGACATCATTCAAATCGGGCCGTTTTTTCTGTTGCCGCGTTATGTTGCCGAAGGCTTGATGCTGGAAGTCGAAATGAGCGTCAAGCCGTTGCCGGTCGAAGCCACCAGCCCAAGTCCGGGAACTGGAATGTTGCAGGTTCCGCCGGATGCAGGCCAGACCGTGCGGCTCGACCCTGGTCTTTTGGCCAAGCTGCAACGAGACAAGGTCACGCCACAGGGGACGCGGAGACTGTCCGGCACAGGCATGCTGACAGGCATGTTGAAGTCTGCGGATGCTCAGGCGCTGAAAGTGTTCTGGGACAAACGCAAACGCGAAGCGGGAAAGCTGGCTTCCGATTCTCCATTGAAACCGAAGGCCAGGACACGACTTGGCAAGGCGCAATTCAACTGGGTTCCGACACGCGATCTGCAACGAAACTGGCCGCGTGCTTTGTTTGGCTGGTCAGTACTGATTGTCACTGTCTTGTCGGTGGTGGCGATCTTCGCGTTCAAGGATGCTTATTCGCCCGGCGCTCTTTCGGCTGCGCATGCACGAAGCGACCTTTCGATTTCGCCGGCGATTGCCATCAAACCTAATGATTCGTCTTGCACGACCTGTCATGCAGTCAATGCTCCGTTGAATCAGAATTGCGCGACCTGTCACACGACCAGGGCCTTTCATTCGGGAATTTCCGACAAACATACACGAGCCGGGTTGAGCTGTATCGCCTGTCACAGCGAACATCTGGGGCGCGATTTTAGCCCGGCGCTGGTTGCCAATGTCGCCTGCACCAGTTGCCATCGTGACAGCAGCGGCTACATTTCACCGCTCAGCAACAGAGAATTGCGCACCCCTCACGGTGGAACGTTCGGCTATCCGGTGACGGATGGTCGTTGGACCTGGGCTGGCATTTCGCAATCTGAGTGGACTCGCAAGCAATTGCCTGGGATGGCATCGCAATACACCACGAAAGAGCAATTTCATTTGACTCACGTTGCCGGGCGTCAACAAGGACGCAGCAATTGCACGGATTGTCACGTGGCCGGATTTGTCGGTGACGCCTTGACGCAAGGCGTGCGCGAATCCTGCGCCAGTTGCCATGGCGTTGACCCACTATCTGCCGAAGCGCAGAACGAAAGCGCAAAATCCTTTTTCGCCGACCGGGGCAAACAGTTTTTGAACAATGCCCAGGCAGGCGGCCCACTCTGTGTTTCCTGCCATTCGCAGCACGGCGAAGAAAAAGAGCTTCGCTCCAGTCTGCGCAGGATGGTTCGGTGATGGGGAGATGGAGAGATGAAGTTGGGTGACGCAAGAAGCAGTTGATTCTATTTTTGGAGGTTTGTTTATGAGCAGAACAAAAACGATCCGCAAAGTTTTTTCAGCAACTCTGTTGCTGGTCTTTTGCTGTCTACTGTCTAACGCTTATTGTCTGCTTCCCGCCAATTCCGCTCAGCGCCAACTGAGAATCATTTGCTTTGGCGCGCACCCTGACGATGCTGAAATCGGCGTGTCGGGGACGGCGGCTTTGTGGGCGGCAAAAGGGCATGCCGTCAAACTCGTCGCAGTCACGAATGGTGACATAGGACATTGGAATGAAGCCGGTGGCCCGCTGGCTCGACGACGCAAAATCGAAGTCGAGCGTGCCGCGAAAATTCTCGGCACGACGGTCGAAGTTCTGGACAATCACGACGGTGAATTGTTGCCGACATTGGAAAATCGCAAAACGATCACCAAGCTGATTCGGGAATGGAAAGCCGACGTTGTCATCAGCCATCGCCCGAACGATTACCATCCCGATCATCGCTATACCGGCGTGCTGGTGCAGGATGCGGCGTATATGGTCACTGTGCCGAACTTCGCTCCGGACGTTCCGCATCTGACGAACAACCCCGTGTTTATGTACTTTTCCGACCGCTTCGAAAAACCGAATCCTTTTCAGGCTGACGTGATTGTTGATGTTGATTCGGTGATGGAAAAGAAACTGGATGGTTTGCTCGGCATGGTTTCGCAATTTTACGAAGGCGGCGCGAACGGTTCGCAGGAACTGATGTCAACCGATCCAGTTAAACAAAAAGAACGCTGGGCAGTGGTTCGCAAACGCTTTGTGGACCGCCAGAAAGCCGTCGCCGACAAATATCGCGCCGGTTTGGAAGAATGGTATGGCAAGGAACGCGGATCGAAGGTGCAATACGCCGAAGCTTTTGAAATTTGCGAATACGGTCGCCGACCGGACAAAGCCGAATTGAAAGTCCTCTTTCCCTTCTTCAATTGAAATCTGATCGGGTATGAAAAGATCGCAAATAATCATTACGTTGTTATTGCTCGCTGTGGTGTTGGTGGCCGCATTCGTCACCGGATTTTCCAGCGGTTTTGGGGCTTTGCCGCCAGTGGGCTGGTTGGCGGTAGCGGTGTTTGCCGGAGTGACCGGGCTGGGATTGGTGTTTGCAGATACTTTGCGCGGGCGGCGACAGGTGATGGAAGCGATGGCGGAGTTTGAAATGCTGCCCGCCGAGCAGAAGAAAACCATCGTCATGGTTGAATCGCTGGGCGCGGCGCTCGACCAGGACGGGCCGCCGTATCCGCATCCGGTGATCAATACGGCGACTTGCATTGGATGTCATGCTTGCGTGGATGCCTGCCCGCACAGCGTGCTGGCCATCGTCAACGGCAAAGCTACGCCGGTGGCCATCGAACAGTGCATGGAAGATACCAGTTGCCAGGTCGAATGCCCGACCGTTCCCAAATCCTGCATTGTGGTCAATACGACCAAGAAAATTCCCGAACGCAAAGTGCCAAATCGCGATCAGCGGTTTATGACCAATGTGCCCGGCGTATATTTGATCGGCGATGTGTCGGGCGTTCCGCTCATCAAAAATGCCATCAATGAAGGCGGCGCTGTGATTGATTTCATCGTCGAGGACCTGAAGCACGAAGGCAAAAACGGCAAAGCTGATTACGATGTCGCGATTATTGGCATCGGGCCGGCTGGATTGTCCGCGACTGCTCTGGCCAAACAGCGAGGGTTGAAATACGTAGCGCTGGAACAGGACAAGGTCGTGGCCACGATTGAGCAAACTTATCAGGCGGGCAAATACGTCTACTTCAATCCTGTGGACAAGCCAGTCAAGGGTGGAATCAATCTGGCCGGAGCGGGCGCGACCAAGGAGGTGATGGTCGGATCGTGGATGGAAACCATCCGATCGAACGGGCTGGTCATCAACCAATTTGAAAGCTGCAAGAGCGTCAAACCTGCTGGAGAAGCGGGCAGTTTTTTCGTTGTCGAAACCGAGCAGGAAAAGAACAAGCGCAAAATGCAGTACAGCGCCCGACGTGTGATTCTGGCGATTGGCAATCGCGGCACTCCGATGAAACTGGGCGTGAAGGGAGAAGACTCAAAGGTCATTGTCACCGCTACCGAGATGGTCATGCCTGCTTTCTGCAACAAATGCGGTGAAAAGCGTGTCGGCGAATATCGCTTTTGCCAGAATTGCGGCCAGCAATACGTTCCCAAATTGAAACAGCGCCCGGCGTTTGAAGACGAAAAAGTGAAATACAAGTTGAGCGATCCGAATGATTACAGCGGCAAGCACATCGTGGTGGTTGGCGCAGGTAATTCCGCCATCGAAGCGGCAGTGGATTTGGCGGCATATCGTTCGGACGATGGAACCAAATTGACCGGATGGCGCGACAACACGGTTTCGCTGGTCGTTCGCAGCAATTTCAAAGGCGATCTGAAACTCGGCAACAAGATGATGGTTTACGAATGCATTGACGAAGGAAAAATCACGCCGTATTTCGAACAGGCCATCAAGGAGATTACGCCTGATGAAGTGATTTTGATGAACGCCCGCGAACGCGATGCGAAAAACGCCGGGGAGACCGCGCGATTCAAAAACGATTACGTCTTTGCCTTGATCGGCGGCGAAAAACCGACGCGGTTTCTGGAAAGCATCGGCATCAAAATCGGCTGACTAAAATTCCGACGGCTTGTCTTTTTTGACGCGGCCTTTAGAATACGCCCCTTCGCGCACATTCAATCATTTCAACCAATTTCAACGGAGGACTTTTTCAAATGGGAAGAGGCGATTTACGCTCTAAACGTGGAAAGATCAGCAGAGGAACTTCCGGTAAGACTCGCAAAAATCCGAAACAACTGGGCAAAGCGAGACGAGCCAAGAAAGCTGCTGCCAAAACCGCCAGCGCATAATTTGTGTGGCCACAAAAAAGACCTGCTGTTGTTCGACAGCAGGTCAATTTGGTTAAGGAGAGAAAAAAAACTTGCGAGTTCCAGTGGCGAATTCGCGGTTGGTCAAACGTCCTACGGTTTCTTTTTGTCGCCGCCTTTTTTGTCGCCGCGTCCGCCACCACGATCCTTATCGTTTTTTTCGGGTTGTTTGGGCGGGTCTTTGGGTTTTTCTTTGACCTTTTCAGGCGGTTTGCCTTGCAGATGCCATTCCTGAATCCCGGCCAGTCCCGTCAACGCCAACGACGAACTGATTACGAATGCGAATAGTATTTTTTGTAATGCTTTCATTCTAACTTCCCCCTTCTGTCCAAGCTTCATCAGCTTTCAAAAGGAAACAGCTTTTTGTCTGCCGGATAAGGGGACGACAATTCCTTTAGCTTATAGATCGTCGCTTGCTTGGACGGCGGCGATCTTAACAGAAACGTTCAGGCTCAAAAAACGGCTTGGCGATTGACTCTTTCCAAACCTGTCGCGCCTGCGACGTTTGTCTGTTGAGCAATGCCCGTGCCACCAAGTATTTTTCAGCTCTGAGTCGCAAACTCCAATCAATTGAAATGGTTAGTTTGTAGCGAAACAGTCTGGCAATTTTTTCCTCTTTTTAGCCCAGGCAAACACTTCACGTTTTGGGATACCAGATGACGCTAATCGCCTACTGATTTACTCATATAGTCAGGGGATTGAAACGGCCAGCGTCCGGTCAACCGCGACCAAAGCAGGAAGCAAACGATCCCGACAATCAACGCAATCAGGCTGCCAATCTTGATCCAGTTATCCATGGTCAGGTAAATGAACAACCAACCGATCAGCGCCACGAAGCTAGGAATGGGGTACAACCAGATGCGGTAAGGGCGATGCAGTTGAGGGGCGTTTTTTCTGAGCAATGTCACGGCAAAGATCTGCCCGACAAACTGCACCAGAATTCTCAGGGCAATCAACATATCAATCACAGTCCCAAGCGAAAAGAAGCTGCACAGAATGGCAATCGCTCCGATGACCAGTAACGAAACGTAAGGGAAATTGTGTTTCGGATGCAGTTTGCCGAAGACATTGAAAAAATATCCGTCGCGCGCCGCCGCATACGGAATCCGCGAATAACCCAGTAACAAGGCGAAACACGACCCAAACGCCGTCCACAGAATCATGATCGTCACGACGATGGCAATCGGGCGACCGTAAATTCGCTCCATCATGATCGAGACGACAAAATCCGACAGCGGTTTGGTCGTTTCCGCTGGAACGAATTCACGCCAGGGAATGACGCCGATGATCGAAAGATTGATGAGAATGTAAATCATCGCCACGGCTGCGACGCTGATAATGATCGAACGGGGAATAGTGCGACCGGGGTTTTTGACTTCGTCGCCGATGTAGCAAATGTCGTAATACCCCAGATAATCGTACACGCCAACGCGTGAAGCTGCGCCAAGCCCAAACAGAAATCCGGTCGAAAAACTGAACGCTCCCGGTGGAAAGTCGAAGGCCAGTTTCGGATCGAAGTGCATGGCTCCGGTGAAGATGACCAGGCCCGTCGTCAGCAAAGTGCCGATCCACAAGCTGACAGTGATTTTGCCGATGTGTGTTATTTGTCTGTAAAGCAGCGCAATGTTGATGGCTCCAATGGCGATGACGATCAGATTTTTCGACGCATCCGGCCAGATGTAATTCAGGTATTGCGCAAAGCCGATATAACCAGACGCGATTTCAAACGGCCCGCTGATGATGAATTGCCAGATGAACAAAAACGCCATCAACCGGCCAAAGGTTTTGCTGCCGAAACCTTCGCGCAGATACAAATAGCTGCCGCCCGAACCTGGCATCGCCGCGCCCAGTTCGCTCCAAACCATTCCATCGGGAATGACGATCAGCACGGCAATCAACCAGCCCAGCATCGCTTGTGGCCCGCCAAGCGCTGTCATCAGCAATGGAATCGTCAAAAACGGCCCAATGCCTATCATGTTCGACATGTTCAATGCCGTCGCTTGCAACGTGCCGAAGCTGCGAATCATGTGGGGTTGGTTTTCGTCGGTTGTTGGTCGTTGGTCGGTAGTCGGTTGGTTCATTGTTCATCCAAAAGGTCTAAGAAGTTGGTCAAAATGCGTTCAGTAATTCCCCAGATCAATCCTTGTTCGGTCGGGTACGCCGGCCATTTTTGCCAGACGCTGCCCACTTGTCGGCGATATTCGCCTGACGGGCCTTCGCGTTTCAGTCGCCCGACAGAAACCCAAAAGGCCGTGGCGACTTCATGACTGAATTGAAAACTCAGTTCCGGCGAAGCGATGGCGACCAGCGGTGTAATTTCAATTTGCGGCAGTTTGGGATTTCGCGGAGCGATCAACGGCAATTGGCCGATGAATTCTCCCACGCTGTGCAGATCAATCCCGATTTCTTCGTGAGTTTCGCGCGCGGCGGTTGCCAGCAAGTCCTGGTCTTCAGCTTGAGCGCGTCCGCCCGGCAAAGCCAGATTGCCCGACCACGGGTCTCCGTCGCGTTCCGCTCGTTTGATGATCAGAGCTTCGGCAGCGCCGTTCATCTCACGCAAGATCAAAGTGACGGCTGCCTGCGGAATTCGTTCCGGCTCGATTGACAGCGCGTTGAACGACGCAAGCCGGGCAGTCAACTGACGGCGGATGCTGTTGAAATCACTCATTGGTTTGTTTGTTTCGAGTACTTCGGAAGAAAAGCGCCGCCAGAATAGTCAGGCCTTTCCATCAAGTCAATTTTCAGTTTTCTTGACACTCCGGCCACAGCTACGTTTTGATGCCGTTGCGAATTCATCATCAATCGGAGGCTCACGAATGAACACATCTCGACGGCGACTTTTGCGCGGAAGCGTCGGCTTGGCGGCGTCATCGCTTGCGCCGGAACTTTTGCTCGCCAAACCAAAACGCGGTTATTCCCATCTGGAAATCGAAGCGCGCCAAAAATCCGGCAAGGGTTTAGCCGGACTTGCGAAAGCCGATTTAACAACGCCCTGCTTGTTGCTAGATTTGGATTTGTTTGAAGCGAACATCGCCCGAATGGCCGCACACGCCAAAGCTGCGAAGATCAATTTGCGGCCTCACGGCAAAACGCACAAATGCGCGGAAGTCGCGCATCGGCAATTGAAAGCCGGAGCAATCGGTTTATGCGTCGCCACCATCCGCGAAGCCGAAGCCATGTCGGCGGCAGGCGTCAAAGGCTTGCTGATTACTTCCGAATTGGTCGGCAAACCGAAAATTGATCGGTTGATGAAATTGCTTCGCCGCGCGCCGGACACCATGACGGTGGTAGATGCTCTGGCGCACGCTCAACAACTCAGCGAAGCCGCTCTGGCAGCCAAACTCAAGTTGCATGTTTTGATGGATGTTGATCCTGCCGGTCGCCGCACGGGAGTTCCCGCGGGGGAACAAGCCGTCAAGTTGGCCGAACAATTGGTGAAACTGCCCGGATTGCGATTGCGTGGCATTCACGGATATTCCGGCGCGTCGGCGCACGTCAACGGCTTTGAAGCTCGCCGCGCTCATTCGACCAAAGTCATGACGCCTGTGCTGGAAACTTTCGCGCAACTGAAACGGCTTGGCTTGCCGGTGGAAATTATGTCCGGCGGCAGCACAGGCACATATAACATTGACACCGAACTGAAGGGCATGACCGAACTGCAAGTTGGTTCTTATGTTTTTATGGACAAGGATTATCGGCTGGTCGGCGGAAAAAGCGGTGCGGAGTACGATGATTTCAACTGCGCGTTGACGGTGATGGGAACGGTCATCAGCAAGCTTTATGACGATCACGCGACGCTGGATTGCGGCATCAAGGCTTTTGCCAAAGATCGCAAATTCGACGCCGATGTGAAGGGAATTACCGGTGTGACCTTTTCCGCCAGCAGCGACGAACATGGCACATTGTTGTTTCAAAATCCCAGCCGCGAAATCAAGCTCGGCGACCGCATCGAATTCATCGTGCCTCACTGCGATCCGAACGTGAATCTGTATGACCGCATCTACTGCGTGCGCGGCGAGAATGTCGCGGATGTGTGGCGAACGGTCGGGCGTTACGGAGATTGACGATAAATCTGTTCAGGGAAAGCCTGTGTCCATCCCAAATTTGAAACCGGCGAGCGTTGTTGTGGCCAAACATTGCAACGCTCGCCGGTTTTTTGTCGAAAAGAAAATCGCTGTATGCCGAAGCCGCAGATGTCGCGCAGGAAGTCTTTATCAAGGCGTATCGCGGCCTGACTTCGTTCGCGCCGAAAGTCACATTTTTGCCTTTTGGGCAAAAGGCAGCGGCACAAAATACGGCAGGAGCATACCGGGGCGAGTTCCTGCCGTTTCAACAACCCAACTTCTCTTTTGGGTGGATTATTCGTGGCGAAGCGCAATCAGCGGATCAACCTGTGCCGCGCGGCGAGCAGGCAGCCAGCAGGCGACAATCGCCGTCAGCAACAGCACGCCGATGATCGAACCAAACAGCAGCGGGTCGGCGCTGCGGACGCCGAAAAGCTGTTCCGCCAACTGGCGTTGCCACGTGCCTGAACCGTAATACTGGCTGGCCATCAATCGCTTCAATCCGTAAGCCGCCGCTGCGCCGAAGGCCAATCCGATCAGCACGAGTTTCAGTCCCTGCCAGACCACCATTCGCAACACGTTTTCCGGTTGAGCGCCCAACGCCATGCGAATGCCGATTTCGTTGGTTCGTTGCGCGACGGAATACGCCAGCACGCCGGACAATCCAATCGCCGCCAACGCCAATGCCAGCAATCCGAAAAAGCTGAACAACTGGGCATACAACCGCTCTTGCGCCAGAGCTTCGTGCGCGCGGGCTGTTTGGGAAGCGACTTCAGTCACGGGCAGATTGCCATCCAGGTCGCGAATGACCTGACGAACTGCCGTTGTTAATGCCGTTGGTTCGCCCCTGGTGCGCAACGCGAAGCTCATGCCGCCGAATTCAACCGATTCCTGTTGCCAGGTTCGATACATCAGCGGTTCGATGTCATCGCGCTGGCTGTTGTATTTGGTATCGGCAACAATGCCGACGATTTCCATTTCATCGTTGCTGTCGGTGTCTCTGACCCGTTTGCCCAGGGCGTCTTCGTTCGGAAAGAACTTGCGCGCAAAGGTCTGGTTGACGATGGCGACCGGCGGCGCGTTTTTCGTGTCCTGCGCTGTGAAATTGCGCCCGGCCACCAAAGGGATTTGCATCGTGGTGAAATAATTTTCGCGAATGGTTTGCCGGTTGGCGGTGTGATCGGTGGCGGTTTTTTCGGTTTCACCGGGAAGCAGAACGTTTGTATTCCACATCGAATGAGAAATCAGCGGAATGGCTGCAAACGTCGCCGATTGAACACCGGGCAAAGCGTCAAACCGCTCGAACGCACGTTGATAAAACTGCGTAATCTGGTCCCCTGTATATCCGGCCTGTTTCGGATTGAGCGAAAACAACAGCAAATTTTCCTGATTGAAGCCGAGGTTGACGGTTTGCAGATTATGCAGCGTGCGCAGATACAAACCTGCGCCAACCAGCAGCAACAACGACAGCGCTACCTGACCAACGATCAAACCTTTGCTCAACCGCGACACATTGCCTGAACTGCGCCGGCTTTGTTTCAACCCGCCAGCCAAATCGGATTTGGTCGCGCGCCAGGCCGGAACCAGACCGAACAAAATTCCCGTCAGCAACGAAACGCCTACCGTAAAAACGAGCACGCGCCAACTAAGCGTTGGTTCGATGCCTTCGGGCAGAAAGCTGGTGTTGCGATGCGCCATTGCCGCCAACACGCTTTTGCCCCAATACGCCAACAGAATTCCAGCCGCTCCGCCTATGACGGCCAGCAAGACGCTTTCGGTCAGCAATTGTCGAATCAATCGCCAGCGTCCAGCGCCGACCGCCAATCGCACGCTGATTTCCGGGCCGCGCAAAGCGGCTCGCGCCAGCAGTAAATTGGCGACGTTGGCGCACGCAATCAGCAACACCAGCGCGACCACGACGAACAGACCGTAAATCGTCCGCGAATACAGCTTGCGAATTTCCATCAATCCGCGCGCGCCCGTTTGCGCCACCAGATTGGGATAATCCTTCGGCTCGATTTTCACAGGATCGCTTTCTTTTCGCGGAGGCGGCATCAATTCCAGTGCAGTGGTTTGAAACGCGCCGCTCAAACTGTCGCGTGCGTCGTCAAAGGTTGCACCGGGTTTCAATCGTCCCATCAGATGAATCCACCAATAACCCGGTCGTTTGTCGTTGGTCATGGCGGAATTATTGCCCAGCAGTGTTTTTTCGAATGTCAGCGGCACGGTGACTTCCGGGTGCTGGCTGACCTGCAAAGCGCTTTGAAAGCCAGGAGGATTGACGCCGATGATCGTGAACGCCGTTTTGTTCAGTTTCAGTTGCTGACCGATGACGGAAACATCACCGTTGAATCGTTCCAGCCAATAAGCGTGGCTCAGCACGACCACAGGATTGGCTGTCGTAGTGTCGTCGGCGTCGGTGATGGCTCGCCCCAAAATCGGTTGCACGCCCAAACCGCTGTAATACCCGCCGGATACGACTTGTCCGCTAATGACTTCGGATTGGTTGTTGGCGACCGCCGTCAGACCATCCAGCGGCGCGAAGGCGAACAAATCGCTGAGCGGACTGTCTTTTGATTCGGTGTGAACCTGTCGCAGTTTTTCCACGACTTCAAGGCGAAACATGGATGCCTGTCGCCGGTTGGGATCATTGCCGCCGGTGAAGGTTCCGCGCATTCCCGAAGTTCGGAACGGACGCCCGGCTTCCCATTCAAACAGAACCAATCGTTCCGGCTCTTTGACGGGCAACATTTTCAGCAACACAGTGTCTACCAAACTGAATTGCGCTGTATTTGCTCCGATGCCCAGCGCCAGCGAAAGCACCGCCACCAGCGTGAAGCCCTTGTGTTTGAGCAGCATTCTCCATCCGTATCGCAGGTCTTGAAACATGTCATCCTCCAGACGTTGGCGTTGCAACCACAGCGCGTCCCAAAACGCGCCGAGGCTTCGCCAGCATAATTCCAGTTTGTTTTGCCAGTTCAATTTGTCCCACTGCGCCAGCATCGCTTCGCGGTATTGCAACTCGGCTTGCCATTCCTGCCGGAAGCGGGCGCGAAATCGTTGCGGCACGATCAATTCGATAAAGCGAATCAGCCAGAGCCAGAAACGAAATTTCGTTTTAGAGTTCGGATTTGCCATTGGCGTTATTCGTGTCGCAATGCGACCATCGGATCAACTTTAGTCGCACGCCGCGCGGGCAGATAGCAGGCTGCCATGGCCACAATGACCAACACGAAAGTAAGGCCGCCCAGAGTCAATGGGTCGCGCGTTGGCAATGTCGGGAGCGCCCAGACCAACAGTCGTGAAATCACATACGCGCCGCCGAATCCAAACACCGCGCCCAGAATAATCAGTCGGGCGCCTTTGCCCAGAATCAACCACAGCACATCGCGCGATTGCGCGCCAAGCGCCACGCGGATTCCGATTTCACCGGTACGTTGAGCGACGGAATAAGAAATCACTCCGTAAATCCCAATCGCCGCCAGCAACAATCCCAACGTCGCAAACGCTCCCAGCAATGTGCCGAGTAACGAAATGCTGCCCAGACTTTGTTCGACCTGATCGCGCGCTGTGCGGATGCGGTAAACCGGTTGTGTGGAATCCAGTTCGGCCACGGTGCGGCGCAACATTCCGGCAAAGGCTTCGGGCGCGATGTCGCCGCGCAGGTTGATGTTGACAAAAGCCCGCGGCGCTTGCGCCAACGGGCGGAACGCCTGATAGCGCGTATAGGGTTCGCCCAGTAGGCCTGGAAAACCAATGTCATTCACGACGCCGACGATTTCACTCCAATTGGGGTTGTCGCCCGGTCTGCCCAGACGTTTCCCGACTGCGCTTTCGTTCGGCCAGAAACGGCGCGCTGTGGTTTCGTTGATGATGAGGACATCAGGCCGGTCAGCTAAGTCGTTCGCGTTGAAATTGCGACCTTCCAGAAGCCGCGCGCCGAGTGTGGCGAAATACTCCGAACTGACTGGCTCGAAATAAATTTCCGGCCACTCGCCTGGTTTCGGTTCGGGGTGTCCTTCAACTTTGAAGCTGCCACTGCTGTTGAATCCCCAGGCAGGTTGCGAACCGGAGATGGCAATCTGCTTGACGCCGGGCAACGCACGCAGACGCTCTTCGAGTTGCCGGTAGAAAACAGCACGTGAAGCAGGAGTGGAATAATTTGAGCCTTGCAGCCCAAGTTGCGCTGTCAACAAACCGTCCACGCGCCAGCCTGGGTCTTGGTTGGTGAAACGTTGCAAACCACGCAGGAACAGCCCCGCTCCGGCGAGCAAAACCAGTGCGAAGGCTACTTCGCCGACAATCAGCGCGTGCCGCAGTCTGTGTTGCGACCGTCCGGCCGTCGAACCGCGCGGGCTTTCCTTCAGCGCTTGATTCACGTCCACTCGTGAAGCCAACCACGCCGGAACCGTGCCGAAGAGCAGTCCGGTCAGCAACGATGCGAGCAGCGCAAAACCAAATACCTTGAAATCGAGCGTCACATCCGCGCCCGGCAAATTGCTGAACAGACGCGAACTGATAAATCTGACTGCGCCTAATGCCAGGAACAGGCTGATCGCGCCGCCGAGCAGGGCAATGACCAAACTTTCGATCAACGACTGCCGCAACAGTCGAAAGCGCCCGGCTCCAAGCGCGGCGCGAACGGAGTATTCGCGCGAGCGCGTCGCTGTGCGCACAAGCTGCAAATTGGCCAGATTGGCGCAAGCGATCAGCAGCACAAAACCAGCCAGCCCAAAAACGAACCACATGACTTTGCGCCCAATGTCGTCAGACATCGTCCGTTGCAGCGATTCCAGACGTATCCCTTCATTTTGATTTGACGAATTTTCCTGGGCGATGGCGGCAAACAGTGTGGAAATGTTTTGTTGAGCTTGTTCTGGCGTCACCCCAGGTTTCAGCCGAGCGAACATTCGCAAATAGTTGTTGCCGCGATTCTGGCGCTGGTCGGCGGCAAAGGCTATGGGGCGCCATACATCCACCGTTCCCCACAGCAACGGATGTTCGAAAGTTGGCGGCATGACGCCGACGACCTTGATGCTTTCGCCGTCGAGTTGCAGTGTTCGCCCGATGATATTCAGATCGCCGCCAAAACGCCGCTGCCAGAAACGATCGCTCAAGACCACAACCTGATTGGCGCCCGGCTGGTCTTCTTCGGCAGTGAACCATCGTCCCATTGAAGGTTGCACTCCCAGAGCCGGAAAAAAGTCCGCCGTAACGGCCAGACCCTGCAATCGTTCGGCGGAAACTCCATCCTCCACCAGGTTGGGACCAACGCCGTTGATGGCGACCATCTGCTCGAAGATGTTGTTCTTTTCGCGCATGGCGAAAAAATTACCGGGCGAATGCGGCCAATTTTGCGAATGCGGCGAGGTGCGCCAAACGTACAAAAGCCGTTCGGAATTCGGATAAGGCAATGAGCGGAATAGATACGTGTTCAATACGCTGAACATGGCCGTGTTCGCGCCGATGCCCAGCGCCAGCGTCAGCACCGCTACAATGGTAAAGCCCTTGTTTTTAAGCAGCATTCGCAAGCTGTACCGGAAATCTTGAAACATGTCGTCCTCCAATCGTTGTCGTTGCAGCCAGAGCGCGTCCTGAAACGCGCCCAGGCTCCGCCAGAGCAATTCCAGCTTGTTTTTCCAATTCAGCCGATACCAGCGTGCCAACATCGCTTCGCGGTATTGCAGTTCGGATTCCCATTCCTGCCGGAAGCGAGGGCGAAAATGCCTCGGCACGATTACGCCTATGAAGCGAATCAGGCGATAGTGCAGTGAAGCCAGGAATGTCTGATTACGATCGAGCATAAGATAGGCTCAAATCTCAAACTCCCAGTGAACGCCTTCAGAGCCTAGGCATCTGTTGGTCTGGGTTTCTTTTCGACGGCAAACAGGTTTTCCAGCGCACGATAGCGTCGCAACGCTTCCGCCAACGCCTGATGTCCTTGTTTGGTCAATTCGTAATAGCGACGAGGGGTGCGTTGTTCGTTTCCGGCAATCTCTTCCGATTCCCAGCGTGAAGTGACCAAATCGGTATCTTCGAATCGGCGCAGCGCCGGATAAACCGTGCCGCTGGGCAAACCTGTCACGTCAATAATGTCGAAACCGTACTGATAACCGTTGGCGAGCGCCTGCAAAATAATCGCAGTCGTGTAACTGAGATTCACGGCAAAACCTCCCTATGTAGTAATCTATTTCGTGGCCGTAGATTACTACATAGGGAGAGGCCGTCAAGATTGTAAATGTTCCAGAAGGAGAGAAATCAGCGAAAAGCGAGTGGAAAAAATCTTCCTTGTGAGCCGGAATTGATGGGCATCCAAGAATCTGGTTATTCGTGACGAAGAGCAGCCATCGGATCAATCCTGGCCGCGCGCCTCGCTGGCAGGTAACAGGCCAGCAGGGCGACGGTAGCCAGAAAAAGCGAGATGATTGCAAACGTCGCGAGATCAAAAGCGGTAACTCCGTACAGCAGGCTTGTCATGGTTCGGGTAGCGGCGATTGATGCGATGATGCCGCCGGCTATCCCGACCATCGCCAACGTCATGCCTTGCCTGACGATCAATCCAACCACATCGTTAGCCCGAGCGCCCAGTGCCATGCGGACGCCGATTTCCTGAGTGCGCTGGGTGACCGAATACGACATGACGCTGAAAATACCAACGGCGGCAAGCGTCAGCGCTACTGCTGCAAAAATGCCTAGCAGCAATGCATTGAATCGGCGTGGCGCAGTGGTTGAAGCAATGACTTCGTTCATCGTCTGAATTGCCGTCACTGGCTGGTCTCGATCAATCGCCAGAACCTGGTTGCGAATGGCGGCGGTCAGACTTGCCGGATCAACGGACGAGCGCACCATCAGAAACATTTCGCGGCGCGGTTGCTGTAAATACGGCAGATACCAATCCGGTTCGGCAACGGATTCCAGACTGCGGTGGGGGATGTCTTTGACCACGCCGACAATGGTTTTCCAGGGATTGTCCGGGCGCGGACTGCCTAACGTCAGTCGTTTACCTATGGGGTTTTCGCCGGAGAAATAGCGACGCGCCAGACTTTCGTTGATGATTGCCACTCTGAGGCTGTCGGCGTTGTCGTGTTCAGAGAATTCGCGCCCTGCAACGAGAGGAATGCCTAGCGTGCGGAAATAATTTGGCGTGACCTGTTGCCATCCGGCCCAGGTTGCATTGTTGGAATCAAACGGGCGGCCTTCAATGGAAAAAGGATCGTTCAACGCGAATCCGCTCAGCGGTTGAATCGTGCTGAGACTGACGGAGTTGACGCCGGGCAGCGATTCCACTTTCCGAAGCAATTCTTGATAAAACGCCGCCGTTTTGGCTGGTTCAGTATAACGTGTTGCGGGCAAGGCGATTTCGGCGCTGAGCAAGTGGTCGGCATCAATGCCGGGATTGACGCGCTGCAATCGCAAAAAACTGTGCAGCAACAGCCCGGCGCCAATCATCAACAGTAAGGCGATTGCCATTTCGCTGACCACTAACATATTTCGCAACCAATGATGGCCTTGTGTTGCTGTCGCACCGCCTTCTTTCAGCGAATGTTGCAGGTTCAGTTTTGACGCTTGCAGCGCGGGTGCGACGCCGAAGATCAATCCGGTCAGCAGGGAAAGCCCCAGCGTGAAAAGCAGAACACGCCCGTCCACGTTGATTTCCTGCAAACGCGGCAGATTGTCCGGGCTGAGCGCCAGCAGCGCTTTGACGCCCCACCACGCCGATGCCAGGCCAAACAAGCCTCCTAGCCCGGCAATCAGCAAGCTTTCGGTCAGCAATTGTCGAATCAACCGCAAGCGGCTTGCACCCAAAGCAGCGCGGACGGCCAACTCCTTTTGTCTAACGTTCGCGCGCATCAAAAATAAGTTGGCCGCGTTGGCGCAGGCAATCAACAAGACCAACCCGACAGCGGCAAACAAAACCAATAGCGCGCGGCGGCTTTTGCCGACAATCTGTTCCTGCAACGGGACGATTGTGATGCGCCAACCTCCGTCGGCATCATTCGGCCCGCGATAACCGCGATGTTGTTGTTCAAACCGCTGGCCTAGTGCAGTCATTTCCGTTCGCGCTTGTTCCAGCGCGACGTTCGGTTTGAGCAGCCCAAGTACATTCAGATAATACGGTCTTTGGCGTTCAGCGATCTGATCGGCGGTGAAAGCGAGCGGCGTCCAGAATTCGGCAGGCTCGGCAAAGTTGAAACTGGGATGCGGAAATTCAAAACCAGCGGGCATCACGCCTACGACAACGTAAGTCTGGTCATTGAGCCGAATGTCGCGGCCAATGACATTCGCTTCGCCGCCCAAACGCTGTTGCCAGAATTTGTGGCTCACAACGACGACATTGTTCTGGCTGGGCTGCGTTTCTTTTTCTGAAAGCAACCGGCCTTGCGCTGCTGTCACACCCAGCATCGGAAAGAGATTGGCTGTCACGTTGGCTCCAACAATACGTTCCGGTTGTTGGCCGCTTGTAAAGTTGAAATCCGCCGTGTGGTAAGCGGCCATAGTTTCAAAGCTCTGCGTCTGGTTGCGGTAATCCACATATTCCGCAGCCTTCGCACGCATTTGCTCAATGTTCAGCTTCAGAAAGTTTCCCCAGATCACGACCATTCGATCCGGATTTTGATAGGGAAGCGGACGGAGCAACACGGCATTGACCACGCTGAACACAGCGGTGTTCGCACCGATTCCCAGGCTGAGCGTGAGCACAGCAACCAGTGTGAATCCGGGGTGCTTGAACAACATTCGCACGCCGTAGCGCAAGTCCTGAAACATCTCGTCCTCCCATCGTTGCGGTTGCAGCCACAGCGCATCCCAAAACGCGCCCAGGCTGCGCCGCAGCAAATCAAGTTTGTTTTGCCAATCCAGCTTGTCCCACTCGGCAAGCAGCGTTTCCCGATAGCGCAATTCGGCTTCCCACTCCTGCCGCCAATCGGCGCGCAACCGCTGCGGGACAACCAGCCCAATGAAGCGAATCAGCCAGAGATGAAGTTGTCTGTTCTTCATTTCGCAATCCCGCTGTCACTCGTGTCGCAGTGCCGTTATCGGATCAATCCGCGTGGCTTTTCGGGCAGGCAGGTAACAGGCCAGCAAGGCAACCAACAGCAATAACAACGGGGCAACAACGAATGTCGTCGGGTCGGTTGCCGTTACGCCAAACAACAACCCCGTCAAGGCGCTCGTGAGCCATAGTGCAGCGAGCAAGCCGATGCCAATGCCACACAACGCAAAGCGCAATCCCTGCCCGATAACCAGCTTCAGAATATCGCGCGGCTGCGCGCCGAGCGCCAGGCGTGTGCCAAGTTCGCGGGTGCGCAGCGCGACGGATTGCTGCATAACGCCGAAGATGCCTACGGCAGCCAGCGACAAAGCCAGCGCGGAAAACAGCGTCAGCAACCACGTTTGAAAACGCCGCTGCGCGCCGGATGCGGCAAACTGGCTTTCGAGCGTGGCGATCAGTGTGAGCGGGACAGTTGAATCAAGCGTGCGAATCTCATTGCGCACGACGGCGGCAAGTTGCGTGGGTTCCAGCGTGGTGCGGATCAGCAAGCTCATGCGGCGCGATGGGCTTTGCGCATGCGGCGTGAACACTTGCGCGACGCTGTCACGCTCCAGGCTCTGGCGGCGCAGGTCGCCGACGACGCCGACAACGGTCAACCACGGCGCGTCAGCTTGCGCTGCGCCATGCTTGAAACGTTGACCCAGCGCCTCTTCGTTCGGCCAGAACCGACGCGCCATCGTTTCGTTGATGATGGCAACGGGCGGCGCGTTTTCATTGTCCTGTGCGTTGAAGGAGCGCCCTTTGCGCAATGGCACGCGCAATGTTTGAAAGAAGTCGCCGCTGATCCCGTCTCCACTGAGAGGAACGCGCGTCGGTTCCGCACCGTTTGCGGCGTTACGTTCCGTAGTAATCAGCGCATCCAAACTCCCCGACGTCAGAAAGTCGTTGATCAGACCGGCAGATTCGACGCCGGGCAACGCCGCAATGCGTTCGCCCACTTGTTGATAAAAGAGGCGGATTTGTTCGGGAGTGCGATTGGACATAGGCGAGAGTCCAAGCATCAGCACATTGGTCGAATCAAAGCCGGGATCAACGGCCTGCACGTGCAAAAAGCTGCGCAGCAATAATCCCGCGCCGGAAAGCAACAACACCGCCAGACTGAATTCCGCTACGACCAGCAACCCGCGCACACGACGGCCACTGAGGCCACCGCTCGCGCTCCGACCATCCTTCAACGCTGCGCCGGGCTGAGACTGCGAAACCTTCCACGCTGGAAGTAATCCAAACAACGCGCCGGTCAATACAGACACGGCGACGGCAAAGGCCAGCACTTGCCCGTCAATCGCCACGCTGTCCAAATTGGCAACGTTCGGCGGGGCGAATTTAAGCAGAAGCTGAAGGCCGAACTGTGCGATGAAAAGATCAACCGCGCCCGCTAGCAACGCCAGCAATGTGCTTTCCGTGAGCAATTGCCGAATGAGTCGCATCCTGCCCGCGCCGAGCGCCATCCGAATCGCCATCTCGCGTTCACGCGCCAGGCTGCGTGCCAACATCAGATTCGCCACATTCGTACACGCGATCAGCAGCACGAACACCACCGCGCCGAATAAAATCCACAGCGCCAGCCGCACGTTGCGCCCCGTCAATTGAAGCTGGAACGGAACGACATTCACGCCCAGGTCTTTGTTGCTGTCGGGGTAACTTTGGGCCAGTCGCTCGGCAATTACATTCATTTCGGTTTGCGCCTGTGTGAGCGTTGCGCCTGCCTTGAGCCGTCCGATGACGCGCCAGAATCCCCTATCGCGCCGGTTTTTTTCTGCCGCTCCAGCCAGCGTCGGTTGCCAGACTTGCACGTCTGGATTGGGAAATTGAAAATGCTCCGGCATCACGCCAATCACCTGCGCACGCACTCCGTCTATTTCCACCATTTGGCCACCATTTTTGATGATGTCGGACGACGCGCCAAAGCGACGCTGCCACAGGCCATAACTCAAGACCACGACACGCTGTTGCTCATCGTCTGCCGTGAAAGTACGCCCCAGCAGCGGCGCTACGCCCAGCACCGAAAACAGATTCGTCGAAGCGACGACGATCCCAATCGGCTCCGGTTCCGCCGCGCCCGTCAACGTCACTACCGTCGGATCGAAGACCGCGATGTCGGCAAACGATTGGTTCTGACTGCGCCAGTCGGCCACATTGGCGTAAGCGGACGAGCGTTCCTTGATGTTGCGCTGCGGCGACTCAGTCCAGAGAAAAACCAACTGCTCTGCGTCTGGATACGGCAGCGGACGCAGCAACACGGCATTAACGACACTAAAAATCGTAATGTTTGCGCCGATGCCGATTGCCAACGTCAACACAGAGATCACGGTAAAACCGGGATGCTTCATGAGCATGCGTACGCCGAGTCGCAAATCCTGCATCATTTCATCCTCCCATCTTCGCGGTTGCAACAACAGCGCATCCCGGAACGCGCCAAAGGATCGCCGGAGCAAATCCAGTTTGGTTTTCCAATTGAGCTTGTCCCACTCGGCTAACATTGCTTCCCGATGGCGCAACTCCGCCTCCCATTCCTGCCGCCAATCGGCGCGCAACTGCTGCGGTACGATCAATCCGACAAAGCGGATCAACCAGAGCCAGAAACTATTGTGGGATGTGTCAGCCTGTTTCTTCATGCGATTCATTCGTGCCGAAGCGCGATCAAAGGATCAACCCGCGCAGCTTTTCGCGCGGGGATGCAACACGCCAACAACGCAACCAGCAGAAGCAGTGAAGCAAGCCCTAAATACGTCAGCGGATCAGTCGCGCCAACGCCAAAAAGCAAACTTTCCAACCAGCGCGTCAGCATCAACGCCGTCGCCACTCCAAACGCCACGCCCAGCAAGGCCAGCGTCATGCCCTGTTTGATAATCGAGCGCAGAACATCCCATGACGTTGCGCCCAGCGCCATACGAACGCCGATTTCATGTCTGCGTTCGGTAACGCTGTAAGCCAGCACTCCGTATAACCCTATAACGCCCAGCGCCAAGGCCAGCAACGCGAACAACCCAAACAGCAACGCGCTGAAACGTGGTTGGGCAATGGCCTGGCCCAGATATTGTTCGAGCGTCCTGACGTTGCTCAGCGCAGTTGTGTTGTCGAGCGCCGACACTTCGCGCTGCACTTCCCGGACCAAACCGGCGGGCGGGATACTGGTACGAATGACCAGATTGGTCATGTTGAAAAACGGCAGTTGCGCGTAAGCCAGATAAAGTTCCGGTTCCTGCGCTTCGCGCAATTCCGTGCGGTGTTTTACGTCCTGCGCGACGCCGACAATCTGAACGGTGGTCGTATCGCCGCGTAATCCGAAGGGAAGCTCCAACCGTTTGCTGAGCGGGTTTTCGTTGGCGAGATAGTTTTTTACGAAGGCCAGGTTGACGATGGCGACCGGCGGGGCGTCAATATCATCGTGCGCGTTGAAATCGCGTCCGGCCAACAAGGGAATTTTCATCGTCGCGTAATATCCCGGCCCAATCCAACGCAATTGAGCTGTCGGCTCGGCCCCGCGTTCGACGGGTTGCCCTTCGAACTGAAAACTGCCTTGCGTGCTGTCACCGCTGAGCGGCAGCGGCATGATCGCGCTTGCCGAAACGACGCCCGGCAACGCGCGCACCCGCTCCAGCGCTCGCTCTGTAAACGCGATCTTTTGTTCGGGTTTGGCGTAGGCGGTTTCTGAAAACGCAAGCTGTGCGGTCAGCACGTTTTGCGAATCGAAGCCCAGATTCACGCGCTGCAATTGTCTGAAGGTTTGCAGCAGCAAGCTGGCGCAGATGAGCAAGAGCATCGCCAGTGCGACCTCCGTAACAACCAGCGCGCCGCGCAACCGCGCTTTGCCGGAACTCGCAGCGCCGCCACGCGCACCGTCTTTCATCGTTTCATTCAAATCCAGCCTGGTGGCTTGCAGCGCAGGCGCCAGGCCGAAGACGATTCCGGTGAGCAACGAAACGACAAACGTAAATGCCAGCGCACCGCGATTGAGGGCAATGTCCGCCAGTCGCGGCAAATCGGCGGGCAAGAATCGCAGCAATGTTTCCAGACTCAGGTATGCCAACAGTAAACCAAACAGGCCACCAGCCAATGCCAGCAGAGCGTTTTCAGTCAGCAATTGGCGAACGATGCGCGTGCGACTGGCGCCAAGCGCCGCACGCAGAGCCATCTCTCTGGTTCGGGTCGTGGCGCGAGCAAGCTGAAGATTGGCCAGGTTGGCGCAGGCAATCAGCAACACACAGGCGACCGCGGCGAAAACGACCAGCAAAGCTTGCCGATAATTGCTGGTCAAATCCTGTTGCAATGGAATCAACAACGCGCCCCAACCTTGATTGTTGTCTGGATATTCCTTTTCCAAACCAGCCGCCACGGCGCTGAGATCGGCTTGTGCCTGTGCCAGCGAAACCCCATCGCGAAGCCGACCCACAGCCTGAAACGCGCGATAACCACGTCGTTCGGTCACTGGGCGTTTGCCTGCCGCCGCTTCGCTCAAAATCGCAGGCGTTACCCACACCTCGACCGGCTCGGACTGAATCGGAAATTGAAAGCCCGGTTTCATCACGCCAATAATCTCGAATGATTTGCGGTCGAGCGTTACCACGCGCCCCATCACGTTTGGATCAGCTCCAAATCGTTCGCGCCACAGCCTGTGACTGATGACCGCCGCATAACCCGTTCCGCCGCCGCCCGGTTTCTCTTCTGCGTGTGTGAAGGCACGTCCAAATTGCGGAACTGCGCCCAGCGTCTCGAACAAGTTCGCGGAAACGACCTGGGCGGTCAGCGTGACAGGCGCATCCGTTCCAGTCATAGCCAAAGTAGTGTTGCCATAAAGCGCCAATCCCGCCAATGACTGGTTACGTTCGCGCCAATCCAGAAAGTCTGGATACGAAAGCGAGCTTTTCTCACCCGGATTTCGCGCGTCATTCGTCCCCACCGCAACCAGGCGCTCCGCTTGGGCAAACGGAAGCGGTCGCAACAACACAGCATCAACCACGCTGAAAATGGTCACATTCGCGCCAATGCCCAGCGCCAGCGTGAGAATGGCAACCAAAGTGAAGCCGGGCTTTTTCAATAACATTCGCACGCCAAAGCGCAAATCTTGAAACATCTCTTCCTCCAATCGTTTGGGTTGCAATAACAACGCATCGCGGAACGCGCCCAGGCTGCGTCGCAGTAAATCCAGTTTGTTTCGCCAGTCGAGTTTGTCCCATTCGGCCAGCAGCAATTCGCGGTTGCGTAATTCTGCCTCCCATTCCTGCCGCCAATCGGCGCGCAACCGTTGCGGAACAAGCACGCCGATCAAGTGAATTAGCCAAAGATGAATCCTATTGTTCTTCATTGCGCAATCGAATCATTCGTCGCGCAGCGCGACCATCGGATCAACCTGTGCGGCACGACGCGCAGGCAAATATCCTGCGATGACGGCTACGGAAAATAAGAGCACCGTCGCTATGACGAATGTCAGCGGATCGTTTGGTTGTAAGCCAAAAAGCAATGTCTTGGCGGTTCCGGTGAGCGCAAAAGAGGCAATCAAACCAACGCCGATGCCGATGCCGGCAAGCAGCAGGGCTTCGCGCAACACGAGCCACAGCACGTTACGGCTTTGCGCGCCGAGCGCCATCCGAATGCCGATTTCATTGGTGCGCCGTGCGACGGCATACGACAACACGCCATACAGTCCGATGCAGGCCAGCAGCAGCGCCAGCAATCCGAAAAACGCACCCAGCCGCGCGGTCAGTTTTTGTTGCACGAGCGAACGCCCGACGTGATCGGAAAGACTGACGACTTCGTCCACGGGCAGGTTGGGATTGACTTCGCGGACGGCGCGGCGAATTTGCGAGATAACACTGTCCGGTGCGCCGACAAAACGCACAACAAAATTGTCGAGCGGGCCGCTGCCTTGCGTGTGTGGGTAATAAGCCGACGGGCGCAGTTCTTCGGACAGACTGGTGTAACGCACGTCCTTCACTACGCCTATGACTTCGATTTGTCCGCCCGATTCCGGTCCGCGAATGCCGAAACGGCGGCCAATCGGCGAAACGTTGGGGAAAAAGCGTTGCGCCATCGTCTCGCTAATCACCGCCACTTTCTGCGATTTGTCATTATCCTGCGGCGTAAATCCGCGCCCTGCCACCAGCGGAATACCCATCGCAGTGAAGTAGTCAGCGCCGACCGTATTGTTTCGCACGATGCGGCTTCGAGTATCCAACGCCAACTGCTCCTGCGTGTAAGCAGAGCCGGTCCACAGTCCTTGATTGAACACGAGGAAAGAAAATGACGCGGCCTGCACACCCGGCACGGTTTTCACTTTTTCTTCAACGGCGCGCATCACTGACGGCAACTGCTCATCTTTGTAACCTGTGGCAGAGGTATCAATCCTGAAAAGCAGCGCGTTTTGCGTATTGAACCCGGTCGGCACGTTTTGCAGGTTGATGAGCGTGCGCACAAACAAACCCGCGCCAACCAACAACACCAGCGAAAGCGCCACTTGTCCCACGACCAATGCTTTGCCCAAAGTGCTCTGCGCACCGGCCTGCACTGTTCCTTTGCCGCCTTTGAGCGAAGCGTTCGGTTCCATACGCAGCGCGCGCAACGCCGGAGCGAGGCCAAAAATCAACGCGGATAACAAAGACACGCAGAGTGTGAATGTCAGAATGCGCGCATTCGGAGTGACATCCAGCGGCAAGGCTTCCGCTCCGCTCGACGCCATCAACACCAACAGTTGCCCGCCCCACCACGCCAGCATCACCCCTGCCAATCCACCGAGCGCGGCCAGCAGCAGGCTTTCCGTCAGAAGTTGCCGCACAATGCGCAGGCGGCCAGCGCCCAATGCCATTCGCACCGCAAATTCTTTTTGCCGCGAGGTAGCGCGCGCCAGCAACAGATTGGCGATGTTGGCGCACGCAATCAGCAAGACCAATCCGACCACGACCATCAGAATGCGCAAGGACATGGAAAATTGCTGGCGCAGTTCTGACAAACCGCGACCTGCCGGCGTCAAATCAATATGCGCTTGTTGGATGTTGCGCACCCGTTCTTCCGAAGGCTGCGTGCCCGCCCAATCCTGAAGGTGCTGCTTGAATCGCACGTTGACGGCGGCATTGGCCTGTTCCGGCTGCACACCGTTTTGCAATCGCGCAATCAGATTCAAATCCTGAAACTCACGATTCGCGCGCCCATCCCAATGATTGGGCGGCATCTGCGGTTCCATCGCCAGTGGTATCCACAGATTCGGCGATTGCCCGACCGTCGTACCAAAGAAGTCTTTTGCGCCGACGCCAATGATCGTATACGTCGTTTGATCTATGGTGATTGTTTTGCCAATTGCCGACGGATCAGCACCCAGCCGCCGCTGCCACCAACCATAACTCACAACGGTGACCGGATGTCCGCCCGGATTCACGTCGTCTTCGTCGGCCAGTGTGCGCCCCAAACTGGCATTGACGCCGAGCACGGAAAAGTAATTGCCGGACACCAGTTGCACCGACAGTTGTTCGGTTTCGGCGCTGGAATTGACTTTGCCATGCACGTTCCAGAGCATACTGAACACAGCGCCGACATCCGTGAACACATCGCGTTGCTGACGAATCTGCTGATAGAAAGGATACGAAAACAAATCGGTGCTGCCGCGCGGAAAGCCATTCGTCATCCCGATGTCTTCGCCTTTGCCAAACAGCACCAATTTCTCCGGCGCCTGTACCGGCAGCGATTTCAGCAACACTGCATCCAACAAGCTGAAAATCGCGGTGTTCGCGCCAATGCCCAGCGCCAGCGAAAACACGGCAACGACCGTGAACATTTTGTGTTTGAGCAACATTCGCATGCCGTAGCGTAAGTCTTGCATCATATCGTCCTCCCATCGTTGCGGCTGCAAAAGCAAGGCGTCCCAGAACGCGCCGATGCTTCGCCGCCATAAATCCAGTTTGTTTCTCCGGTCGAGTTTGTCCCATTCGGCCAACAACAATTCGCGGCAACGCAGTTCCGCCTCCCACTCCTGCCGCCAATCGGCGCGCAAGCGCGCAGGCACCATCACGCCAATAACGCGAATCAGCCAGAGCCAAAAGTGAACGCGTGTTGTGGGTGTCGCATCAGCCATCAGTTTTTATTCGTGGCGGAGCGCAATCAGCGGGTCTACGCGCGTGGCGCGCCGCGCCGGGATGAAGCAAGCCACTAGCGCCACCGCCATCAGTAACAAAGCGATCACGCCGTAGGTCAGCGGATCGAAAAGTTGCACGCCATACAACATCTGCGACAGATTCATCTGGCTTTCCAAATACTTTGTCAGCGCATAAGCCGCCACCAGCCCCAGCGCGACGCCGAACAACGCCAAAGTCACGCCTTGCCGCAGAATCATTCGCAACACGTCGCGCCGGTTTGCGCCGAGCGCCATCCGCACGCCGATTTCTTGCGTGCGCTGCGTGACGGCGTATGCCAGTACGCCGAAGAGACCGACCGCAGCCAGTTGTTGCGCCAGCAGTCCGAAGAGCGTCATCAGCCTGGCGAAGAGCCGTTCCATCGCCAAAGTCTGGTCGGCTTGCTCAAACTGCGTGCGCACGTTGCTGATCGGCAGGTTGCCATCCACCTCGCTCAAGGCTTGACGAAGAGCGCTGATAAAGGCGGCTGGGTCGCCAGAGGTGCGCACCCCGACGGTAGCGCCACCCATCCCGCGCGGGTTTTGCCGCCAGGACAGGTAAGCTGTCGGGGGAATTTCTTCGCGTTGGCTGGTGTATTTGGCGTCTTTGACGAGACCGACAATTTCAAACTCGTCAGGTTTCTGGGGATTGAAGGCGAAGCGTTTCCCGATGGGATTTTCATTGGGGAAGTATCGTTTGGCGAAGGTTTGATTAACGACGGCCACTCTGGGCACACGCTGATCATCCTGCGCATTCAGCGTGCGTCCGGCGAGCAGCGGTATCTCCATCGCCTCTAAAAAGTTTTCACGCACCTCATTGATGCAACTGCGGCCGTTGGATTTGATGCGCCCTTCGGCGTCGGGCGCGGCGGTCAAGGCGCCGCTTAGATAAATGTTCGCCAAGCTTGCCCCCTGCGCGAGCAAGGCGTTATTTGAGAAAGTAACTTTCTGTACGCCCGGCACGGCCTCCAGCCGCTCTGCCATTTGCTGGTAAAGCTGCGCCAGCTTTTCAACGTTGTAACCAAGCGATCCCGGCTGAATGTCGAACAACAGCAGGTTGCGTGCGTTAAAGCCCGGATCAACACGTTGCAGATTGATGAATGTGCGGACAAATAATCCCGCGCCCACCAGAAGCAAAAACGATAACGCCACTTGCGCTACCACCAAACCACGGCTCAGCAATGAGCGGGAGGCGGCGCTGGAGCCACGCCCGCTGTCTTTGAGCGATGGCGTCAAATCTATCCTGGTGGCGCGCCACGCCGGAACCAATCCGAAAACAATTCCCGTCAACAACGACAACGCCAGGGTGAAACCGAGTACGCGGTAATCAAGGCGCGTTTCCAGGGCGCGCAAATCATTCCCGCCCCAATCGCTCACCGCCAACAATCCGTTCTTGATCCAAAGCGCGAAGAGAATCCCCAGCGTCCCGCCCAAACAGGCGAGCAGCACGCTTTCCGTCAATAACTGGCGCATCAGCCGCCAGCGGCTTGCGCCCAGGGCCATGCGCACTCCGATCTCTTTTCGGCGCGTGGCGGCTCGCGCCAGCAGCAGGTTGGCGACGTTGGCGCAGGCAATTAACAACACCAGGCCGACTACGCCCAGCAGCAGGTAAAGCGCGGGCGCGTAACCCTCTCTCGCGCCCATCTCGCCCTGCCCGCCAGGCTCGATAAGCAAACGCGGGTAATGTTTCGGGTCCAGGTTTCCAATCACATTCCCGCCTGTTGCCTGCGTCCGCACTTGCCGCAGGGCGCGGTGCTCGACGACGGATTGCTGGAAGGCGTTTTCTAATTGCGCCCGCGCCTGTTCCGCCGTCGCGCCCGGCCTCAGGCGCCCCATCAGCCGCAACCACCAGATGCCTGCGCCGTACATTTGCGAGCGTTCGCGCTCGACCGACAATTGCGGCTCCCAGGCAATCGGGATGGTCACGTCCTGGCTGGAGCCGACATCCATCGTGCCCTCGAACCCTGCTGGCGTGACGCCGATCACCGTGAACGCGACCTGATTGAGATTGATCTGTTTGCCTATGACTGCCGGATTGCCGCCGAAGCGCTGCTGCCAGTAACGATAGCTGAGCACGGCGACCGGGCTGGCCGCAGCTTTGTCGTCATCGTCCGTGATAGTGCGTCCCAGTACCGCCCCGACGCCTAATCCAGCATAGTAGTTTCCCGACACGGCCTGTCCGTTTGCCACCTCAGTGTGCCTATCAGCATTCACGCTCAGCTCGACTTCACTGAAAGCGATCAGGTCAGCGATCGCCCCTTGTTCGCGTTGTTGCTGCTCGCGCATCCGCACGAAGCTCTGATATGGGAACGAAAATCTCTGCTCTTGCCCGGTCGCCGGATCAGTGCTGGTGTGTCCCTTATGGCCGCCCGGACTGAATTCCGGTGGAGCCGCCGAGCTGAACAGCACCAGCCGCTCCGGTTCTCTGACCGGCAGCATCTTCAACAACAGCGCATCCACGACACTAAACAGTGCTGTATTTGCGCCAATGCCCAACGCCAGACTCAGCACAGCGACCAGCGTGAAGCCTTTGTGTTTGAGCAACATTCGTATGCCGTAGCGTAAGTCTTGCATCATATCGTCCTCCCATCGCTGCGGCTGCAAGAGCAAAGCATCCCAAAATGCGCCCAGACTGCGCCGCCACAAATCCAGTTTGTTTTTCCAGTCAAGTTTGTCCCAATCGGCCAATAACAGTTCCCGATGCCGCAATTCCGCTTCCCACTCCTGCCGCCAATCGGGACGCAAACGCGATGGTACAATCAGGCCGATGAAGCGAATGAACCACAGATGAACTCTTATCTTCTTCATTCCGTAATCCGCAATCTGCAATCAGTCGTGTCGTAATGCGACGAGCGGATCAACCTGTGTCGCGCGGCGTGCGGGCAGCCAACAGGCCAGCAGCGCGACGAGTGTCAAAAGCAGCGCAACGCCGAAAAACGTAATTGGATCGGTCGTGCCAATGCCGAAGAGGAACCTCTGCAAGACGCGCGTAGCCGCCAGCGCCAACGCCAGCCCTGCGCCTGTGCCAAGCAGCGTCAAGTTCAGACCTTGTCCGACAATCAGCCACAACACGTCGCGCTGTTCAGCGCCGAGCGCCATGCGCACGCCGATTTCGTGTGTGCGCGCAGCGACCGCATAAGACATCACGCCGTAAAGCCCTACGCTGGCCAGCAGCAAGCCCAACAAGCCGAAAGCTCCGACCAGCCGCGCGCCCATTTGCATCGGCCAGAAAGTGAACGCAATAAATTCGTCAAGCGTCTTGATGTCTTGCGCAGGCAGGTTTTCGTCCAGCGCCTGCACTGCTTGCCGCACGGCAGCAAACAAGGCGTTTGGATTTCCGTCAGTGTGAACCAACAGTGTCATTCGTTGAGAATGCTGCTGTGCCAGCGGGCGATAAGTAACAGCGCGCAGCCTTTGATCGTCGAGACGGATGAGCGTGTCTTTCACGATGCCTACAATTTCACAGGGTTGCGCATTTGACGCAGCGTCGCCGAAGCGCAAGCGTTTGCCGATGGGGTCTTCGTTCGGGAAAAAACGACGCGCCAGCGTTTCGTTGATGATTGCCACGGCAGGCGCATTGGCCGAATCCTGCGGCGTGAAATCGCGTCCGCGCACGAGCGGTGTGCCGATGGTGCGAAAATAATCCAGGCCGATGAGTTGCGCGGCGATGTTCAGATTGCGAGCGTCGGGCGGCGTTGCGCGCCCGTCAATCGCCACCTCTTCAGTCAACAACATGAAACCCATCGGCAGGTAATTCGCCATTGTTGCCGCTTGCACGCCGGGCAGCGCGCGCACGCGCTCCACCAGTTGGCGCGCGAACTCGCGCCCTTTCGCCTCGTCGTAACCTTGCGGTTCCAAATAGAACGAGAGCGCCAGCCGATTTTCGGTTTGAAAGCCCGGGTCAATTTTCTGCATCTGCTGCAAACTGCGGATGAACAGCCCCGCAGCAATGAGTAAGACCAGCGACACCGCAAGCTGCGAAACAACCAGCGCGTTGCGCAAATTGAGTCGTCCGTGTTTTGTCGCTGCGCCCGTCTCATCTTTCAAAGCCGGAACGACCTCCGGCTTCGACGCGGCCAGCGCGGGCACCAGGCCAAACAGCAGGCTCACCAACATCGCGAGCAACAGCGTGAAGCCCAACACTGACGCATCCAACCGCAAATCCAGGTTGAAGCCCACTGCTCCCGGCACTGGCGGTTTGAGCGTCATCAGCGCGCGATTGATCCAAAAGGCCAGCAGCAATCCCGCGCCCGCGCCCAACAATCCGAGCAGCAAGCTTTCGGTCAGCATTTGACGCGCCAGCCGGAAGCGACTTGCGCCCAACGCCAACCGCACAGCAATTTCTTTGCGCCGTGCAGTGGACCGCGTCAACAACAAGTTCGCCACATTGGCGCAGGCAATCAGCAACACGATGCCGACGACCACGAACAGGAGCGTGGCTGCGATTTTCGCGCGCCGCTGCAAAGACGGGATGCCAAGTCCCTGCGGATGTTCGAGCTTTATCGAACGGTCTTCGTTGACGTTTCGTTGATGCGAAACAGGAGGGTCGGCCAGATCGAGTTGCCGGTTGATTGTTTCGAGAGCCGCTTGCGCTCGCACAATGGATACGCCGGATTTGAGCCGTCCGATAGCGGCAAAGAGTTGATCGTGGCGATTGGAAAGACTGGTCTGAAGCGTGGGATTCACCTGCGGCAGCATCGTCAACGGCAGCCAGAAATCGGTGGGGAACATCTCTCTAATTCCGTTGAATCCGGCAGGCGCGACGCCAACGACCGAGTATTTTTGCCGATTCACCGTAATCGTCTGATTGATGATGTTTGGATCTCCGTTCAAGCGGCTTCGCCAGAAGCCGTGACTTATCACCATGACCGGCGGCGAGCCGAACGTGCGCTCTTCTTCCGGCAAGAAACCGCGTCCCAACGCAGGCTGGACGCGCAGCACGTCGAAATAATCGCCTGACACCAGTTCGCCGCTCACCACCTCGCTGCGGCTGCCATTGCCGAAACTTAGCTCTGTGAAATGCGACGCCGCCAGACCCGACAACACTTCATTGCGCTCGCGTAGCGCCACAAAGTCCGGGTAAGAAACTGCCCCCAAGCTCACGCCTTCGCCCCGGTTGAATGTGACCAGTTGCTCAGGCTGCGGCACAGGCAACGACCGGAACAGCAGCGCATTCGTCAAACTGAAGATTGCCGTATTCGCCCCAATGCCCAGCGCCAATGTAATAACGGCAATCAAAGTGAAGCCGGGATTTTTCAACAACATCCGGCAGCCATAACGTAAGTCTTGAAACATTTCGTCCTCCATCCTTCGCGGTTGCAACAGCAGCGCATCCCAAAACGCGCCCAGACTGCGCCACCACAAATCAAGCTTGTTTTGCCAATTTAGCTTGTCCCATTCCGCCAGCAACATTTCCCGATGCCCAAGTTCGGCTTCCCACTCCTGCCGCCAATCGGCACGCAAACGACGCGGCACGATCACGCCTATCATAAGAATCAAGGCCAGATACGGTTTGGAAAAACGCGGTGAGTTGTTGGAGCTTGTTTGCATCTTAAGCGCGTGATGTTTTGGGTTTGTCGGTTTTGGGTTCCTGCGCCTGTTCCAGCATCCGGTATCGGCTGCGCGCTTCGGCAAGCATGTCGCGGCCTTCGCGCGTCAGTTCGTAATACTTGCGCGGAGGTCTGGCTTCTTCCTGCGCAATGCTGTGCTTTTCCCATTTGGAACGGACATACCCGGCGTCTTCCAACCGGCGAAGCGCTGGATAAACTGTGCCGCTCGGCAAACCGGTGATGTCCATAATGTCGAAACCGTACTGATACCCATTGTCCAGCGCTTGCAAAATGACTGCTGCCGCAAACGAAAGAAAACTTTTGCCCATAAGGTGAACTCCATCTTTTGTAGATTGCTATTTCGTTTCCGGCTTATATCGCTTGCTACATAGTCCTGTCAACGAATTGGCCTGAGAAAAAAGGGAAAAGGGGAGGGAAGAATGAAAAAAGTCAGGCCGTGCGACCTGACTTTTCAAATTCGTGTATGTTTTATGGCAAAAAACGTTACTTGGTTTCCTGCTTTTCCAGAATTACGGTGTCTGTGACCGTTTCACCGTCTGGGGATGCTTGTTTGACAACCATTGTAATGGACTTGCCGTCAGCGGAAAGCGTCAGCTTGCGAATAAAGCTTCTGCCTTCGGCTTTCCATTCAATCAGCCAGCCATCGGTTTCCCATTTGACGGCGGTTTGTGCGACTGAACCCATCAAATCTTGCGAAGATTCCTTGCCGTCGGTGGTGTATTTCAAATCAACTGTGCGATCGCCGCCATCGGTGACCAGCATCATGGTTTCGGCCAGCGAATTGTCTTTGTGGTCGAATTTAAGGGTAATGCCGGAAGGACCGCCGCGTTCGAATTGACTCTTGTCGGCATTCATTTTCCAAATGCCGGTCAGGTTGGATTGTTTGGTTTGAGCCGCTGTGAAAGCTGCCAGCAAACAAACGGTCAGGGCTGAGATGAGTAACACGCTGATTCTTTGTTTCATGGTTTTGCTCCTTGTTTGCGGAAAAATTGGTTTTTGAATTTGGCAAAGCGCCAGCTGAATAACGACACCGCAAGGCAATTTGTTAACTTTATTTTCGGGGGAGCAAAAATTTTTGGCTTGTCAGATTTAAGCGACCGAAGCGCTGGCGTCTTCATCCAGTTTATTTTGTTGATGTTCTTCGTGCGCCAGTTTGTGGGCGTCTCCACCGGGAATGAACAGCGAAATGATCGAGGTGACGATGATAGTTGCGAGCACGAAGAAAAACGCCGTGCGAAGCGAGCGAGCCAGGGCGTGCTGCAAAAAACTGGCGGCAACGGGTGATAAGGAAGATCGGGTTTCGGGGCGGACAATCGAAGTCAGCTCGCTTTGGTTGGCAAAACGCGCCAATTCGCCAGTGGCTCCGGCCAGAGATTTGTGCAAGCCCCAGTTCAGGATTGCGCCCATTGCGCCTGTTCCGAAGGCCGCGCCGATGCTGCGGAAAAACTGGACTGCGGCGGTGGTCACTCCCATTTCCGAACGCGGAACGGCGTGTTGCGCTGCGATCATCAAAGTGGCGACGGTCAATCCGCCGCCAATTCCCAACAGCGCGACAGCAATCGAAAGTTCCAGCCGGGTTGTCGCGACCGTCACCCGAGTCAACAGCGTCGCTCCAAGTAACATAGAAATCATGGCGACCAATGCCAGCGGGCGATAGCCGAATTTCAAAATCAAACGGCTGCCGATGATCGAAGCTATGACCCACGGAAAAATCAGCGGCGTCAACACTCGACCGGCTTCAGCGGCGGAAGTTCCGATCACTCCTTGCACGAACAACGGCAAAAATGACATTGCGCCGATCAACGCCATCATGACAAAAAAACCATGCACGATGGTGATGGATACCAGCGGAATGCTGAACAGTTTCAGCGGCAACAACGGCTCAGGATGATTTCGCTCAATGCGAAGAAACCAGAGCGAGAAGAGGGCAGACACAGCCACCAAAATCAGATTCAGGCTCCACGAAAATTCCGCGCCGCGTTCGATGACCAGAAGCAACAAGACCAGCGCCACTGCCAATGTGAAGGTTCCGGCGTAATCGAAAATGATCTTCGACCGGCGTTCGTATTTTTCGCTGTAACCCCACCAGATCAATCCCAGCGACAACAAACCGGCGGGCAGGATGATGTAAAAACACCAGCGCCATGAAAGTTGCTCCGTCAAAATTCCGCCGATCAACGGGCCGATCAAACTCGCCAGTCCCCACATTCCGCTGAACAAAGGCATCATCTTGGCTCGTTGTTCCAGCGTCAGCAGGTCGCCGATGATCGTCACGCCGACAGGGAACAGAGCCGCTGCTCCCAGACCTTGAATGACGCGGAACGCGATCAACTGCGGCATTGAATGCGCCGCGCCGGACAGTGCCGAACCGACGATGAACAGCGCCAATCCGCCGAACATCGCCGGGCGTCGTCCTATCAAATCCGACATCTTGCCCCAGATGGGGGTCATGACGGTCGAAGCCAGGATGTAAGCAGCAAAGACCCAGCTATAAATTTCTATGCCGCCCAGATTGGCGATGACTGTCGGCATCGCCGTTCCGACGATGGTGTTTTCCAGCGAAGCCATCAGCAACGCCATCGCTACTCCGATCAGGGAAGCGATGGCGCGAGGCGTATATGTGGTTGAAGGCAGGGAATCAGTTGAGGTTGGGTTCATTGAAAAATCAGGCTTTGCTCAAAAACTTTCTGACTGCCGTCTGGCAATCGGGCGTCAGGCGCGCAATTACGTTGATGTCTACTCCGGCTCGAATCGCCTGCTCGAAACTCATCGAATCGATTTGGTAAAGCAGATGTTTGGTCAGCATCAACGCCGACGGACTCAAACTGGCAACTTCAGCGGCGAACTTTTCGACTTCGGCGTCGAAATCCGCGTCTTCGCAAACTCGATTGATGAAACCAATGTTGGCGGCTTCTTCGGCGGAAAAGGTTTTGGCTGCGGCGAGAATTTCAAACGCGCGTTTTTCGCCAAGATTGCGCCGAGCGATGGACATGACTATGGCAGGCACGAATCCGATTCGCGTTTCGGTGTAACAAAATTGAGCCGACCGCGCAGCAATCACCATATCGCAAGCCGAAGCCAGCCCGGCTCCACCTGCCAACGCGCGTCCGTGAACTGCGGCAAGGACAGGCTTTTTCAAGCGTCGCATAGTGATGAACAGTTCCGCCATTTGCGACGCGCCTTCCCAATTTTCCAGAATCGAAGCTTGCACGGATTTTTCCAATTGCGACAAATCGGCTCCGGCACAGAAATCCTTGCCTGCGCCACGCAGCACGACAACGCGAGCTTGTTCATCGGCTTCAGCAGCGGCAATCCCTTGCCTAAGCTCGCTCAGCAATTGATCGTTCATCGCGTTTCGTTTGTCAGGACGATTGAGCGTCACGAACGCCGCGCCGTTTTTAACTTCGTAAAGAATTTCCGAAAAATCCGCCACGCGTTTCTCCTTCAAAGAGCGCCTTGTTCCCACGGTCCCCAGACGGCAAAGGTCAATCCGGGAGTTTGAACGTTGAAAAACAATGTTTGGCCGTCAGGACTGAACGTGGCTCCGGCCATCTCTCTTCCAGAATCGAAATTTGGAACGATGTTTTTTACCAGATCGAAAATGCGGCCATCCGGGGTCAGGCCGCGAATGAAGTTTTCGCCTGGGCCGTCTTCGCAAATTGCCAAACCGCCGCGCGGGCTGATGCACAAATTGTCCGGGGCTTCCAAAATGGCTGCGTCAGGAGATTCAAAAAACAGCGTCAGCAAGCCCGCATCCTTGTTTTTGGCGCTGGGAGTGTATTTCCAAATCTGGCCTTTGCGTATGTCGCCGCCGCTGGTCGCCGCAAAAAAGATGCTACCTTGTCCGTACCAGCAACCTTCCAACCGCGCAAACGTCGCGGCGCCGTGTTCGAGTCCTTGTTTGTAAACCGCCATCTCATCCGTGTTCGCTGCGGCGGGATCGGGATCGGCAATGTCCACCCAGACGGCTTCGTAACTCTGCCCCTGTTTCTGACCGGTGCGTGTATCGAATTTTGGTTTGTCTTTGATGGCCAGCATCTGCAGCCGACCGCCTTCGGCCAGTTTGCCTTTTTTCTTCGGCACAAAACGATAAAAGCCCGCCGCTCCGCGATCTTCGGTTTCGTAAACAACTCCCGTGCGCGGATCAACAGCGATGGCTTCGTGAACGAATCGCCCCATGGATTTCAGCGGTTGAATCTCTTTCAATTCGTCGCCTGCGGCTGGGACTTCAAAACAATATCCGTGATTTTTAGCGAACCCGCCGCGTTCGCGGCCATTGGAGTCTTTGATCTTGTTGGGACCCAGCACGGTTTCTTCGCACGTAACCCATGTTGCCCAAGGCGTTGGGCCGCCAGCGCAATTGTGCAAGCTGCCGCTGAGGCTGATGAAATCGCGCTTCAATTCGCGTGTTTTGGGATCAATGACCAGCGTCGAAGTTCCTCCGCCGGCAGTCAGGTCATAGGATTTTTTCGCATCGCCAATGGTCACGCCTTCCTGGCCAATACCGTTGTTGATTTCATGATTTCGTACAACGCGCAATTCAGTTTGACCATTTTTCAGTTTCACGGTGAATGCCGCCATGCCGTCGTGAGCGCGCGGCGTTTTGTTGCCGTCCGCCATCTTTTCGCCGGTTTTGCCGAACACGTTGTACTGAAAGCCTTCAGGCAATGCGAGCAGGGGTTCGCCAGTGTTGTTCGCTGGTATTGGCCGCAACGTTCCGTATCCGCCTTCGCCTTTGGTGGCAATCAAGTGAGAGAAATTACCGGCGCTGGTGAAAAGATCAGAGCGCGCGATAATTCTCTGCAACGCTGCTCCTGCACTGAGTGATAAGGCTCCGGCCAGAAAACGACGACGTTCAATTTGCATAAACAGATTCACTCCTTCAGATTGTAAACAGTCGGTGGAAAATTCGTGCTTCGGTATTGTCACTTTGGAGGCGGAGTTTGTCCAATCAGGAAGAGTCTTTTGAAATTGACAGGAAGGCAGGCTGTGAAAGTTGAAAAATGAATTGAAAAAAGCGGATGAGGCTGGCTCCCCTGCAAGCTGGCCTCATCCGTAATTTCCGCCACGTCACCCCACACTATCCTGCTGACGTAGCGGTCGGGAAATATCGAGTAAAAATGCGAAAGACATCGCTCAAGTTATGTCCGACCCTAAGCCCCCAAAGCCATTGATTGCGTACGAGACTGTTTAGAAAGGGACTAGCGCGCAATACTGCTTGAAACAGGGTATTGCAGGAAGTGAAAGTGAGCATAAGTGTGAGCGGTCGGGGTACGCTGAACGCTTGGTGTGATTTCGGTCTGGCGGGTCATTGCTTGATTGCGGGACTTGCAAAGCAGTCTCGTACGCAAACCGTCAAATCGCATCTCCGATAACTTGATGACATATCAATTCATTTTCAATGATCTTAAAAATCATGATGAGCTATAACTTGGCTCAATGGAGGTAGAAGTTAAATTGCTATCTCCAGGCGATCTTACGATACTAAAATTTGCTGCCAGTTATGCTATTACAACTTAGAGTAAGTATTGTTGCGAGTATTTCGATTTATGTTTATGAGGTTGTTACTGGCGAATTGGAGTGTATGCAGGTTTTTATTACTCGTCAATAGCTATTTCCTAATACTTCAGTGCTGATGGCCACATTTAATGATGTAGTAGAATTATATGCACAACAGCGCAAAATCAGCACTGACAGGTTTGTAGGATGATCGTTGGCAGGATGTCGGGGAATGGATTCAGACTGCTTTACTGCGGTGATGGAAGTGTCTTGTATTGCTTCGCTCTGTTTTCGATAGCCTTGGAAAGGTCAATTATGGCGAGCAGATCAATCTGCGCTTTTTCAGCGTGATTCGTGTTGAATACCTTGCTGTTTTGATGGATCGGGTTATGAGCAAAGTCCCAGATATGTTTGGCAAGGCGGCGTATGGCTTGATCGAATTCTTCGGGGGTTTCTATTTCCTTGTTGATTTTAGGAGGTTCTGCCAGGTTTCCCAATGCGACTAACGTTTGCAAGGTTTTAGCGCTTTTGTTGATGGTTTTGGCATCATTGGCAAGACGATTTGCGGTGAGTTTTCTGTGATCATGTTCTTTGAGTAGCTTCTGTCCTGTAACTTGCAGCAAGCTGAAATTCTTGTTGAATTGCTGGCGAATATACGCCTTGTCGCGTTCACGTTCCAATGACTTGTTCGATTGTATATTCAAGGAAAATGCCAGTGGCTCAGTTACTGGCACGATAAGAATAACAGTCAAAAATGCAGTAAACATCATTGGCATTACTTTGATTCTGGTTGAACCGATTGAGCGTCAGACCTGTGACAGCGCCTTTGCAGCTTTTTGCGCGGCGCTTATTGTCTGTCCGATGATTTCTTCGTTATGAGCTATTGAAACAAAGGCCGCTTCAAATTGAGATGGAGCTAGATAAACGCCGTGTTCCAGCATCAAATGGAAAAAACGTCCGTAAACCTGTCGGTTACTTTGAGTCGCCGTCGCCCAGTTGCTTACAGGCTCCGAAGTGAAAAAACAGGTAAACATGGAGCCAACCTGATTACTGACCGTAACGATGCCGGCGCGCGTCAATTCTTCCGATAACGAGGTGACGAGTTGTTGAGTCGTCAGCTTTAGAGAAGCATAAGGATTGAGAGATTTTAGCAGCTTCAATGTGGTAATCCCGGCTGTTACCGCCAATGGATTGCCCGATAATGTGCCCGCCTGGTAAACAGGGCCAACCGGCGCGACGACGTCCATGATTTCTCTTCGTCCGCCAAATGCTCCTACTGGCAATCCTCCGCCGATGATTTTTCCAAGACAGGTCAGGTCGGGAATGATGCCGTAAAGTTGTTGCGCTCCGCCAAAACTGACGCGAAAGCCTGTCATGACTTCGTCAAAGATCAAAACTGCTCCGTGTTTTTGGGTGATACGACGAACAGACTGCAAATAACCTTCCGCAGGAGGTACACAGCCCATGTTGCCGACCACAGGTTCAATAATGACAGCGGCAATCTGGTCGCCGACCTGATCGAAAACCTGTTCGAGCGCCGTTTGGTCGTTAAAAGGAACGGTGATTGTGTTTTGAGCGACTTCAGCCAGCACGCCCGGAGAATCAGGCAAGCCCAGGGTGGCGACTCCTGAACCTGCGCGCACCAGCAAACTGTCTCCGTGTCCGTGGTAGCAACCTTCGAATTTGACGATTTTGGGACGACCGGTAAAGCCGCGCGCAACGCGCAAGGCAGACATCGTCGCTTCTGTGCCGCTGGAAGTCAGTCGCAGCTTTTCAATCGAAGGAAAAGCGTCAATGACAAGTTCAGCCAGTTGAATTTCCAACTCAGTGGGAGCGCCGTAACTGGTTCCACGTGTGGCGGCCTGTTGAATTGCGGCAATGACTTCATAGTGCGCGTGGCCAAGAATCATCGGCCCCCACGAACCGACGTAATCAATATAAGTTCGGCCATCGGCATCCGTGATGGTGGCGCCTTTGGCGGATTGGATGAAGAGCGGAATTCCGCCTACGCCGCGAAATGCGCGAACGGGACTGTTGACTCCGCCAGGGATGACTCGTTGAGCCTGTTCAAACAAGGCCGCTGATTTTGGGTATTTGATGTTCATAAATCGTTATCTTGCGCCGAAGCGCGGGCTTATGGGATGATGCGCGCGTTTTTCATACCACTCATCACAGAAAATTTGCAAAACGGTCTTAAGGAGGCCCATTTGAACCCGGAACTGAGCCAACTCATTTCGCTCCAGGACGTGGATGTCGAAATAAAACGTATCAAAGCAGAAATTGAATCACTACCAGCCAAACGAAACGAGATGGAAAGTCAGTTTGCGACTGAAAACAGAGAGTTTTTGGATTTGAAACAACATTTGGACGACGCGCTTTCGCAAAAAAGCCATCTGGAAAGCGAAATCGAAGCCGAGCAGCAAAAGTTGGAAAAGTTCAAAGCCGATCAGATGAAGGCCACCAATGAGCGTGAGTATTCGACTTCAGTACGCGAAATTGATAATGCCCGAAAAACCATCAGTGCGCTGGAAACCGAAGTTCTAAAGTTAATGGAACAAGTCGAAAAGCTGGATGCTCAAGTCAAAGAACGCTTTCCAGAAATCGAAGCCAAACGCCAGGAACTGGAAACCAAACTAACAGAATACGAAGCTTTGGCTAAAACTGATGCCGGTAAGCTGGAAGCCCTGCTTGGCGAGCGCGTTCCCATGCTGGAAACTCTCAGCTCGGAAACCCGCGCTACTTACGACCGTATGTCCAGAATCAAATCCGGCCTGGCTCTTTCCGAAGCTCGCGATTACAAATGTCTGGCTTGCCGCATGACCATTCGCCCGCAAGTGTTCAATGACATACGACGCGGCGAAACGCTGATCACTTGTGAAAACTGCGGCAGAATTCTGTTCTACAGAGAATGAAGAAGCAACGGAACCGACTGTTTATATGGTTTTCCGCGCGAGAGATTTTTCGCCGGAAAAGTGAACGCCAATTTTGCCAATTCGGGGCGTTCGACGTATTTTCCAGCCGCTGACAAACAGCAATCAACCATCACACAAATTGAACCGGTCTTGCGCTACTACAGTTTTGTATGCGTGAAGTCGGGACGACCAATTCAGTCCAGTTTCTGATTATCAGGCTGATAAAACCCCGCTTTTCGATACGATTCGTCCAGCAATTCAACTACGTGAACGACCTGGCAGTCTGCATTGAACATCCGCACACCCGCGCCAAGTTGCATGTGGCAACCGGGATTCGCCGTCGCCAGAACTTTTGCGCCGGTGGCTTTCACCTTTTCGATCTTGTCGGAAAGGATGCCTTCGGACATTTCCGGTTCGCTGAGGTTGTAAATGCCGGCGCCTCCGCAGCAATCCTGCATGCCTGCGAGCGGGCGATATTCGATGCCGGGAATCGAAGTCAATACTTTTTGCGGAGCGGTCATTACTCGTTGAGCGTGGTACAGATGGCAGGGAGCATCCATCGTCGCTGTTTCATTGAGTTCTGCCCCTTGCCGGATTTCACCAGCGGCCAGGTATTCTGTGGCGTCTTTGACGTGGCGGCTGAAGTGTTCTGCACGCGAGGCATAGCGCGAATCGTCTTTGAGTAACTCGCCGTACTCCTTCAACAAAGCTCCGCAACCTGCGGCGTTGATGATGATAGTCGCCGGATTTGCCGGGTTGTGATCGGAAGTCAAAAAGCGTTCGAAGGCGTCAATGTTTTGTCGCGCCAGTTTGCGCGCCGTTTCCAGATCGCCGGAATGAGCGTGCAAGGCTCCGCAGCAAACCTGTTTGGCGACTTGGATGTTCTGGCAGTTGTTTACTTCCAGCACGCGTTTGGTGGCGTCGTTGGCGTGTTTGAACAGTCCTTCCATCACGCAACCGGTGAAAACGGAAATCGGCTTCAATGGGATTGCGGATTGCGGATTGCGGATTGCGGATTGTGGATTTTGAGCCGTATTCTCCGTCTCTCTTTCCCTCTTTCCCTCCTTCCCTCTTTCCCGCGCAGGCGCAGTGGTCATCAGCAGCGACAAGGCGAAATCAGCTTTCTTGGAGATTTTGCGAACCAAGCCGGATTTGTAAGCCCAACGAATCAAGCTGCTGTCGCGCATCCAGCGATTGACAGCAAAAACAGCTTTCAACCGGTTCGGGTAAGGGAAGAAGTGGCGCAGCGCCAGCCGCAGCATGAATTTTTGGAAGCCGCTGCCTTTTTTTGCGCCGTGTTCGTTGATCGTTTCGCGCGCGTGTTCCAATAGGTGACCATAATTCACGCCCGCCGGACAAGCCGTTTCGCAGGCTCGGCAACCAAGACACAAATCAATATGGCGGGAAAACGCAGGCGATTGAACATCCAGCTTGCCTTCGGCGACTGCGCGCATCAGGTAAATGCGTCCGCGCGGGCTGTCGTTTTCGTTGCCGACTTGCTGGTAAGTCGGGCAGGCAGGCAAACACAGGCCACAATGAATGCAGCCCAGAATCTTGTCCATCTCAGCGTTGAGAGCGGTGTGAAGTGATGTGTTCAGTGGCATAGATTTTCAGGCGACGGGTGGACGGGAACGTCCGCGAGCCAGTTGCGGACATACTGTCCGCGCTCCGGCTAAATTCCTGCAACGAATCTTCCCGGATTGAGTTGCGCGTCGGGGTCAAAGCGGTTTTTCAATTCGCGCATCAATCGAGCCGTTACGCCGACATCGCCCCAGGTGTCGAGCTGATCCTTGATCGCTTGCGGCGCTTCCAGCACGACCAACTGGCCACCGCGCGCTTGCGTCAGATGGCGAAGTTCGGCAATGAATTTCGGGCGGCGTTTGGTCTGCAAATCCGCGAACAAATCTTCTTTGGCCAGCACGCGCAAAACGCCGTTTCCGGCGTGCGCGCGCCAGCTTGCGCGTGGCAACAGTTGGTTGACATCGTCCAGCACAGCGTTCAAATCGGCGGGCAAAGCGCTCAATCGCAAATTGAACGCCCAGCGTTCGTCGGTTTCCGTTTCGTGATATGCGCGCCATAACATTTCGGCATCGGCGACGCTCAACACTGTGCGGTCGAATTCGTAACCAAGGCGAGTTGCGTCGTTGATCTGGGATTCGATGGTTTCGGCTTCGTTCAAAAAACGCAGCGCTAGCGCAAAGCGGTTGGATTCAACCGTCAAGCCTGATTCTTCGGTTGGCGAAATCAACTCCATCGCCGAAGGCTGCACATCCGAATCGTTGATTCGCAGCGCCAGTCCACAAAGGCTTTGTGCGTCATTGGCGTAAAACACCAAAGTCTTTTCAGTTGGCGGCAACGCGCGCAGTTTGAAGCTTAGTTCCGCAATCATTGCCAGCGAGCCGAAACTTCCCGTGTACAGTTTGCACAAATCGTATCCGGCAACGTTTTTGACGACTTTGCCGCCGGCTTTGCTGACGCCGCCGTTCGGATGAACGACCGTAATGCCGACCAGCCAATCGCGCGGTGTGCCGTAAGCGCAGCGCAAGGGCCCGCTGCTGGCTGATGCGATGATGCCGCCAATTGTAGATTTGCTTGTGCCGAACGGGTCGAGCGGGATGAATTGGCGATGTTGGGCGGCTTGTTCGTTGAATTCACTCAACGAACAACCGGCTTGAACCGTCGCCGTCAAATCGGCGGGTTCGTATTCCAAAACGCGGTTCATTCTGGCGGTTGAAATCACAAGATGAAACTGCACCGGACGATTGCCCACGGTCAGCCATGTGCCCGCGCCCGCTGGAATCACGCGCCAGCGCTCATCGTTGGCCATCTTCAGAATTTCACTTAGCTCGTTCAGATCGTGTGGGAAGGCAACAACGCGCTCCGGTTCGTCCACAACACGAAAGTTGTCGCCGGTCGTGATGCGCGCGCGATCTTCGCCAAACATTTCGCGCAGGCGATGCAGAATCTGGTCGGCAGAGACTCGGCGCAACGGCTCGGCCTCCGTAGGTACAGGTGGCGCTACAGGCATATAGTTTTGTTATGTTGAGTGAAAATTGGATGCGACGGAAGACGGGTTATACCATGTCGTTTGGCGATTCGGCGAGCGTTGCCAGCGCGGAACGAAGCGCGTCAATCGCCAGCACGGAGCAATGCTCTTTGTTGCGCGGCAATCCATCCAATGCGCGCGTCACGTCCGATGGCGACAACTGGCGAGCGGTTTCGACCGGCAATCCGATCAACAGTTCGGTCAACGCGGAACCGGCGGCAATGCTTGGCGGACAGCCTTGCACCGTGAAACCGGCGGCAGAGATTTTGTCTTCGGCGATGGTTAATGACAGATGCAGCAGATCGCCGCAGACAGGATTGGTCGCCGTGCCACGATGAGTGGCTTCGGGCAATTCGCCAGCGTTGCGCGGATGCTCCAGATGATCCAGGACTTTGGCGCTGTACATAAAAAGCTTCAGTCATCAGGAATCCGAGTCTTTGGTTTCCAGATGCGCCGGCCAGGCCAGTTTCACCAGCAACCACATCACCCCCGCAATCACCAGCGTGTACACCAGATGGTAAAACAGCCCAATCGGCAAAAAGCCAAAAACCATGGGACTGGCCGAACGCCAGAACCAGAAATCCTGGTGAAGCAAATAAAGTGTGATGAGCAAAACGGTCAGAAACACTCGTTTCATAGGCTTTCTATCTCTGTTGAAAGTTTTCTAGCAAAAAAGATTGGTGTCACAAACGTGGCGTACTATCCCACAGAGAGTTTGAGTCTGGCAATAACCGTGTCGAACCTGCGTAACCGTAAGTTCGTAGAGAACGTCTGAACAGATACGCAACCGTGAATCAATCAAAAAATTGGCGAAAATCGGCGAATTCCCAAATCTGGTTCGCCTGATTTAGAATTCCGATTCACAACACAACCACAGATTTCACTTAGGACAACCAAAAGCAATGCGATTCAGCAAATTCTTTCCGGCGATTGTTGCCGTCACCTTGTTCTTAGGGTTGGTCGGCACGTCTCAGGCTCAAACCACCAGCGTAATCACAGGAAAAATTCAGGATCAGGCGGGCGCAGTCATCTTTGGCGCAAAAGTCACGGCGCGCAGTCTGGAAACCAATTTCACCCGGTCAACCGTCACCGATGGCGAAGGCCGTTACACCTTTGCCGAGCTTCGTGTCGGGCGATACGAAGTTCGCGCCGAACAGGACAACTTCAAACCGCAGGCGAAAACCTTGAGCGTCACGATTGGCGAAACGGTTTCGCTGGATTTGCAGTTACAAGTGGCGGTGGCGGATACCGTTGATGTGTTGGATTCTGCGCCGCTGGTCAACACGCAAACGTCTGAGTTGAGTTATCTGGTAGGAGAAAAAGCCATCCGCGAATTGCCGCTCAACGGACGCAATTACACCGATCTGGCGTTGTTGCAACCGGGTGTGACCTCGTTTCCGCTGCGCGACGGCGGATCGGTCGTCGCGCATGGGTTGGGAATGAGCATCAACGGACAGGATATTCGCTCGAATGTGTATTTGCTCGACGGCACATTGCAAAACGACATTACCAACGGCCCGGCGGGCAGCGCGGCTTCGACCGTGCTGGGAACCGAATCCATTCGTGAATTTCGCGTCGAAACCAATTCGTATTCCGCCGAATTCGGACGCAATTTCGGCGGCCAGATCAACGCGGTCAGCAAATCCGGCTCGAACGAATTTCATGGTTCGCTTTATCACTTCCACCGTAACGACAACATGGACGCGCGGAACTTTTTCGACCGCGAACCCATCGGCAAACCGGAATTCAAACGCAACCAGTTTGGCGGAACAATCGGCGGCCCCATTGCCACAGACAAAACCTTTTTCTTTTTTGGCTATGAAGCCCTGCGCGACCGACTGGGACGCACGATCAATTCGGCGGTTCCCGACGCCAACGCCCGCAACGGCGTGTTGCCGGGCGGCACGGTGACGGTTAATCCGGCGATTCGTCCATATCTGGATTTGATTCCGCTGCCCAACGGCCCAGCCATCGGCGGAGGATTGGCGAATTATTTTTTCCGCTTCAACCAACGGCTCGATCAACACTTCGTGCAAGGGCGTCTGGATCACACCTTCAACAAAAATCATCAGGTGTTCGTTCGTTACACCAACGATCGTGCCGACCAGTTTCTGCCGACCGATTACCCGCAATTTCCGCGCACGTTTTTTTCGCGCAATCAGTTTACGACCATCGAACACACCTGGTTGATGTCGTCGCAAACGGTCAACACCATGCGTTTCGGATTCAGCCGCACGCCGGTTGGCCAAAACGTGCAATCCGATATTCCCGGCACAATTCCGCCGTTTGTTCCCGGCAGACGTTATCTGGGTTCGATTGACATTGGCGGCATGCCGCGATTCGGCACGCAAAGCTCCGGTGATTTGCGTCTGGTGCAAAACGTATTCAGCTTCGCGCAAAATCTGGTTCACACGCGAGGCCGTCACATCCTGAAATTCGGCAGTTTGATCGAAAGGTATCAGGACAACATGGTCAATCCGACCTTCAGTTTGGGGATTTACAACTTTGCGGATTTGTCGAATTTCCTGCGCGGCACTCCGCGACAATTTGTGGGCTTGACGCCGGCGGCAGAGCTTGATCGGTATTGGCGTTTCACGCTCTTTGGCTTTTACGCGCAGGACGATTTCAAGCTGACGCCGCGTCTGACGGTGAATCTTGGGCTGCGTTATGAATTCGCCACTCAGCCGCAAGATCGCCGTGACATTGCGCTGGTGAATTTCAACGATACGCGCATCACGCCCGGCCCGTTGTATCAAAATCCGACCTACAAAAACCTGTCGCCGCGACTGGGTTTTGCCTGGGATGTATTCGGCAACGGCAACACCAGTTTGCGCGGCGGATACGGCTGGTATTTCAACACCAACAACCAGCAGAACCTGATTGTCACTGTGACCAATCCGCCGGCGACGCCGCGCGTGGTGGTCGTCAACCCGACGTTTCCTACTCCATCGTTTGCGGCGGTTTCCAACGCCATTCGCCCGATTGAATGGAATCTGAAAAATCCAAGCAGTCACGTCTACAACCTGAATCTGCAGCATCAACTGCCAGGGGAGTTCGTGGTCACGCTGGGGTATGCCGGAGCGCGCGGAACGCATTTGCTGCGAAACACGGATGCCAACACTTCGGTTCCGACGCGCTTGGCCGATGGCACTTACTTTTTTCCGAACAATGCGCCGCGCCAGAACACGAACTTTGGTGTGATCGAATTGAAAAAGAGTGATGGCGATTCGTATTACAACGCCATGATCTTTGAAGTGCGCAAACGCTTTTCGCGCAGCTTCGATGTGCAATCGTCGTACACCTGGGGCAAGACGATTGATAACACGCAAGCTTCGACTTTCTTTTCAGACGCGACCAACGCAACGGTGTCGGCGCTGCCCGAATTGCCGGGGCTGAATTACAACCGTGGCCGCGCGGATTTCGACATCCGCAGCAACTGGGTGATGAATTTCAATTGGGAATTGCCGTTTGCCAGAGGTTTGAAAGGCACGGCGGGCAAGGTTCTGGATGGTTGGAATCTGTTGGGCATTGCGCAGGTTCGCAGTGGATTGCCGCTGACGGTGTTTGTTGCGGCCAACCGCTCTCAATCGAAATGGGCGCCTTCGTCCGGCCCCGGGCTTGGCCCGGATCGTCCCAGCTTCGCGCCGGGTTACACGTTCCAGAACGCTGTCACCGGCAATCCGGATGCCTACTTCGATCCGAAGGCATTCTTGTTGCAACCGTCGGGAACGCTCGGAACCTTGGGTCGCAATACCTTTGATGGCCCAAACCTGCGGACGTTTGATCTGGCGCTGACTAAAAACACCACCTGGTCGAAGCTTGGCGAAAACACGCGGATTCAATTCCGCGTCGAATCCTTCAACCTGTTCAACCGCGCCAATTTCGGCACGCCGAATTTGCAGGTGTACGCCGGAACGCCCGACGCCATCAATACGCCACCCGCTTCGCTCGCTCCGACGCAACCGACGCCGATTGCGACCTTCGGGCGCATTCGCTCGACGGTGACTTCGGCGCGACAGATTCAGTTAGGTTTGAGAATTTCTTTTTAGCGCATATTGCTGCGTAGCGGCTTTTGAATTTAGGCCTGCAGGCCAATTAAGAGGTTAACCCGTCGCGAAGCGACGATTGAATGATTACTTCAGTCGTCGCTTCGAGACGAAAAATCATTACGCTTCGTTCAGCAGGCCGTAAACGACCTGCCTAATGTCTACCGTCTCTACGAGACGAAAAAACAATCTCTCCAGCTCGACCATCAGGAGGCCAGTATGACGAAAAAGCATTTCGCTGTTTGTGTAATTTTGCTGTTGGCTTTGGCAGCCGCTTCGCCATTGCCATTCAATGCTTCGGGGCAGGCTACTGCGCCAGCCGCTCAACCCCAGAAAGCTCCGCGACCGATTGAATTGGCGGACTCTCTCGCGTGGAAGCGCGTCGCTTCGCCAACGGCGTCGAATGACGGGCAATGGTTTGCGCACAAATTGACGCCGAACGAAGGCGACAGTGAACTTGTTTTGCGCCGAATCAGCGACGGCAAGGAATGGCGCTTTCCCATCGGCGAATCGCAAGGCTTTGGCGGGCCTCCGGGATTTGGCGGAGGGGGCTTTTCCGATGTGGCCTTTTCCGACGATTCAAAATGGTTCGCTTTCACCATTTCGCCGACTTTCAAAGACGCCAAGCGATTGAGAAAAGAACGCAAACCATTGCAAAACAAAGTCGCCCTGGTGAATCTGGCTACGGAAAAGAAAATCGAATTTGAAAAGATTCGCCGTTTCGGATTTTCTCGTGAAAATGCCAAGTGGATTGCGCTGCATCGTTATGGAGCCGATGCGCCAGCCGGGCCGCCTCCTGCCGCGGCTGCTGGTGGAGGCGCGGCTGCGCCGGAACGAGCGACAGGATCGGATTTGATTTTGCACGAACTGGCCACGGGCAATGAACTCAACGTCGGCAACGTCGCGGATTTCGCTTTCAACAAAAAAGGCGATTGGCTGGCCTGGACGATTGATGCCAACGAAAAAATCGGCAATGGGTTGCAAGCTCGCAACATGACTACCGGCGCGGTGCTGCCGCTAGACAGCGACAAAGCCAGCTATCGCGGATTGAACTGGACGGAAAATGGCGAAGCGCTGGCTGCCGTCAAAGGCATCGAAGATAAGGGCTTCGAAGACAAACTCTACAGTGTGGTGGCGATCAACGGTTTTGCCAGCGGCGCTCCGCAGAAAACGGTTTACGACCCGCGTCAGGACAAAGAATTTCCTGCTGGCTTGACGGTCAGTCCGAATCGGCAGCCCACCTGGACAGAAGATTTCAGCGCCGTGCTGTTTGGCATTCACGAAGTCAAAAAGAAAAAAGGTGGCGACAAAGTCGAACCTCCGGCAGGCGCAGCGCCAGCCGCTGCAATGCGCCGTCCGCAGGAAGACGAACCCGAAAAGCCTGACCTGGTGTTGTGGCACTGGAAAGACAGTCGCTTGCAAGCGCAACAGCAAGTCGAAGAAAGCCGCGACAAGAATTTCAGCTATCTGGCGACCTATCGCATTGCCGACAAGAAATTCCTTCGTCTGGCTGACGAAGAGCTTCGCAATGTAACCGCTGCGCCGAAGCAAAAATTCGGCATTGGTTTTGACAGCCGCGAATATGAATTGTTTGGCAATCTTGACGGGCGACGTTATCAGGACGTTTACGTCGTGGATTTGAAAACCGGCGCACGCAAACTCGCTGTGAAGAAGAATCGCTGGAATTATGGCGCTTCCCCTGACGGCACGCAGTTCGTGTATCACGAAGACGGCAACTTCTTTGTGTACGATATGGCTTCAGGGCAATCGCGCAATCTGACTAAAGATGTTCCGTCTGTGTTTTGGAATCAGGAAGACGATCACAACATCGTCAAACCGCCGACCGGCGTGATTGGCTGGACAAAAGACGGCGCCTCGATTCTGTTGAGCGACAACTGGGATATCTGGAATGTTCCGGTTAAAGGCGGGCAAGCCACGAATCTGACGGTCAATGGCAAAAAAGACAAGATTCGGTATCGCCAACGGTTCCGCATTGATCTTGAAGAAAAGGGAATTGACATGGCTGCGCCGGTTTACGTTGGCGTGTATGGCGAATGGACGAAGAAAGCCGGCATCGGTCGCATCGAAAACGGCAAACCTGGCGTGAAAATGTTGGCGTGGGATGACGCGGCGTTTGGCGGAGTGATGAAAGCCAAAAAAGCCGACGTTTGGTTTTACACGCGCGAAACTACTGCGGATGCGCCGAGTTATTTTGTTGCCGACGCAATGTTGGCGAACGGCAAAAAATTGACCGACGCCAATCCCCAGCAGAAAGATTTTCTATGGTCGGCGGGCGCAAAGCTGATTGATTACACGTCGGCCAAAGGTGACAAACTGCAAGGTGCTTTGTTTCTCCCCGCAAATTACGAACCGGGCAAGAGCTATCCGACGATTGTCTACATTTACGAAAAACTGTCACAGGGATTGAACTCTTACACAGTGCCGACGGCGTCTGGCTTCAACAAATCGGTCTACACCAGCGCGGGGTATGCCGTGCTGATGCCTGACATCGTTTACAAAATGAACGATCCGGGAATGTCCGCCGTCTGGTGCGTACTGCCTGCGCTTGAAGCTGCCGTCAAAACCGGCATTGTGGACAAAGATCGCGTAGCCATTCACGGCCATTCGTGGGGCGGGTATCAGACTTCGTTTCTGGTAACGCAGACCGACGCATTCAGAGCCGCAATTGCCGGAGCGCCGTTGACCGAAATGATTTCGATGTATTACTCGATTTACTGGAACACCGGCGGCGGCAACATGTCCATCTTTGAAAGCAGTCAGGGACGCTTCACCGGCAGCCCGATTGATGTGACGGATGCTTACGTTCGCAATTCGCCGATTTCGCACGCGAAGAATGTCAAAACGCCGTTGGTGATTTTGCACAACGACAAAGACGGCGCAGTGGATTTCACGCAAGGCATTTTCTACTACAACACGCTGCGTCGGCTGCAAAAGCCCGTAGTCATGTTGCAGTACAAAGGCGAAAACCACGGCTTGCGCGTTCCGGCGAACATGAAAGATTACACCGTGCGGATGCGCGAATTTTTCGATCACCATTTGATAGGCAAATCGGCTCCGAAATGGTGGATCGAAGGCGTGCCTCATTTGAAGCTGAAAGAGCATCTGGAAGAACGCACACCCGGCAAACCACCGACGGTTGATCCGCTGAACGACGACAACAAGCAGTAAGTCAATTCATCCACGAAGGGCACGAAGGAGCACAAAGAGGATTTTTCTTCGTGATTCTTCGTGTTCTTCGTGGATGGAAAAAGGATGTGAATGAAGCCAGCCCTCATTGGAATTCCCTGGGACGAAATGTCGTCTTTCATGCGCGGAGCGGCAGAAGCTCCGTCATTGATTCGCGCGGCGCTGTTTTCCGAAGCTTCCAATCCGTTCAGCGAATCCGGCATTTCTGTCACGCGGGAAGCCATTCATGACGCCGGAGACATTGCCGCTACCAATGGCGAAGCGATGCTTGCGCGTATTGAAGTCGGGATTACTTCGTTGTTGGAACAAGACTTCCAACCGATTTCGCTCGGCGGCGACCATGCAATCACCTTTCCGATTCTGCGCGCGTTTGCCAAACGCTATCGCCGGTTGAGCATTCTGCATTTTGATGCACATCCCGATTTGTATGACGAACTCGACGGCAATCGGTTGTCGCACGCCTGTCCGTTCGCCCGCATCATGGAAGAAGGGTTGGTCGAACGTCTGGTGCAAATCGGCATTCGCACCATGACCGATCATCAACGTCAGCAAGTGGAACGTTTTGGTGTCGAAGTCATCGAAATGCGCGATTACCGTGACGATTGGCCGATAGATTTCGACACGCCGGTTTATATTTCCTTCGATGTAGACGGGCTTGACCCGGCCTTCGCCCCCGGAGTGTCGCACCGCGAACCGGGCGGACTTTCTTCGCGCCAGGCAATCAACACGATTCTCAATTTGAATGCGGAAATCGTCGGAGCCGACATTGTCGAATTCAATCCGCGAATGGATGTGGCCAACTTGACCGAAACTGTCTGCGCCAAAATCGTCAAGGAAATCGCCGCGCAAATGCTGAGAGTATAGGTCAAAACCGGGAGCGCAGGCGTTTTCGCTTGCGAATGAGTTATGAAACCCGTCGAACCCATTTTTGTCGCTGATCTGTTTGGCGAACTGCACGAAGAATTGCTGGCGCTGTTGCGCGGGTTGTCTGCCGACGACTGGTACAAACCAACAGTTGCCGGTTCGTGGTTGGTGCGCGACATTGTGGCTCATTTGCTGGACAGCGACATTCGGCGGCTGTCGTTTCAGCGCGATCAAGCGCCGATGGTTCCGCCCGATCAACCGATTGCCAGTTACGCTGATCTGGTGGGCTTTTTGAATCAACTCAACGCCGATTGGGTCAAAGCGGCAAAACGCATCAGTCCGCCATTGTTGGTCGAATTTCTTTCCATTACCGGAGCCGAAGTGGCGAAACTGTTCCAATCCCTTGATCCGGATTCACCTGCCTTGTTCGGCGTCGCCTGGGCAGGCGAAGAAACTTCGGCAAACTGGTTCGACGTGGCGCGCGAATACACCGAAAAGTGGCATCACCAACAGCAAATTCGGGATGCGGTTGGCGCTGCGCCGTTGTATAGCCGCAAATGGTTGCAGCCTGTGTTGGATGCTTTTGTGCGAGCGTTGCCCGTGAATTACAAATCCACGCCTGCCAATCCGGGAACTCAAATTTCGTTCGTCATCACAGGCGAAGCGGGCGACGTGTGGACGCTGGTTCGTCGCACCGATGACTGGCAATTGTTTGCCGGCGTTTCTGACAAAGTAGCTTGCCGAATCGAATGCGATCAAGACACCGCGTGGCGATTGATGACCAGGGGGCTGGCGCGCGACGAAGCCGCCAAACGAATTGCGGTGACCGGAGACGCCAAATTCGCCGAACCTTTGCTCAGCACGCTGGCTGTCATGGCTTGATTACCACTTTACTGCCGTCTCATGGTTTTTTTTGGTATTCAATCTGGACATTTTTTTCTTTTTGACTTAACTTTCAGCCGCCTTGCCGAACAATAACAGGTCAGTCTAGCCAGTCTAGCCATAATGCTTTTGGCCAGAATAAAAACTATAGGCCCCATTAAATGTGGCGTGCTTGCGCCCTTGCTGACACTTACAACTATCACACACATAATTGCAGCTATCCGTTTAGCCTGAATAGTTTGTGTCATCAATACTGATCGGCACAAAATTTTCCTTCTTAAATCACTTTGATTGAGCTGTTTTCCTGAACTTTTGCGCATTTATGATTTGGATACGGCTGGTGGATGATTGACAAGCATTGAAAATTTGCATCTCGGCTATCTCTCAGGGAGTTGTGATGGGTAAAGAATATAGTTCGGAGAAGAGTTGGACACTGACTGATGTCGCTTTTTCGCGTCTGCTGGTCTGGTTGGCGCCTGATCAAGAACGCGCAGTGGAAAAGTACCTGCGGGTTCGGGAAAAGCTGAGCGTATTTTTTGAACATCGCGGCTGCCCATTCCCTGAGGAGTTGACCGACAAAACTTTGGATCGAGTGGCTCGCAAGCTTGCGTCCGGCGAAGCAATCCTGGTCTCCGAACCAGCCTCATATTGTTACGGCGTAGCGCACAATATCTTGAAAGAATATTGGCGAGAACCATCTCGTAGCGTTGTTTCACTTGACTCTAATCCATCAGCGAGCGATTCTTACCTTACTACTGCGGACAAGACCGCTGCTTTGATTGACGAAGGAAATGATGAATTCAACCTTCGTCATTTGGAATTATGTTTGAGCAAGCTGGCGCCGGAAGATCGTGAGTTGATCTTGGCGTATTATGAAGGCGACCACCGCGATAGAATTAACAACCGACAACAACTTTCGTCGAAGTTAGGCATTCCCCCCGGTACTTTGAGGATTCGAGCTCTTCGTATCCGAGAACAACTTCACGAATGTATGAACCGCTGCAACCGCCTTAAAGGCGAACAGTAACCGGGGAATTCCCTCCTCAATCTGAAATTTTGGCGAAACAGATTGACGCTTTTCGTCAATACGTGATGAATCTTACCTTGCCCACAAATCAATTCGCCGATGAGCGCACGCAGGTATCGGAGTGCGATATGGTCAACTATTTCCTGGGCAAGCTGTCGCCTGAAGCAGAGCGTCAGTTTGAAAAACTCTTTTTTGCAGACGATCAGCTTTTTGACCGCTTAAAGGCCGTCAAGGAAAAACTGATTGACGATTACCTGCACGAGAAACTGGAGGGCAGCGATTTAACTTTGTTTGAGCAACATTTTCTCAGTTCTCCTCCGCTACGACAGCAAGTGGAATTCGCCCGCTCCTTGATGATTGCCATTGCCAACAAATCCTGACTCGTCCATCCCGGCTTTTCCCTTCCTCTAAAATTTTCTTCGATTTTTTTGTAACGCTTCGGTGCATTTCATCAATTGAAAGTGCAGAGCGGCCGCGATGCATTTCTCCAAAATTCATTACACAGCTTCCCCCGGACAAGCGTTCGTGTGGTTTGTGTTGGGAAAGTTCTATCGGTGTTGGCAGCAGTGCAGCCTTGAGGTGTGGCACGTTACGGCTGTCAGTGGTGCCTTCCGAGAGTTTTCCGTAATGACCCTGTGACCTCTCTGTAAGGAAAGGAATCTCCCAATGTTCAAAACTCGAAACATCGTTTTCTCGCTTATCTGCGCCTTCGGTTTGGCTCTCGCTTTCTCTGCCGCTGGCGTGTCTGGAAAAACCCCTGCTTCCGGTACGTCGCTGACTGGTTCGTCCGCGCCGTCAACCTGTTTTACGATTTGCTTTCGCTCGCCGGGGTATTACCTGTCGAATCCCAAACGCATTTTGCGATTGCCAGTGTTGATTTGGGGCGAAAATTACAACAACCCGACCAGCGATCCTTCCTCGGTTTACTTTGCGTTGCGTGGGCCTGGTTTGTACGGCAGTTACAGTCCAGTCAAATTCTTCAATCAGCATTTCGTCGCGGCTCAATTGAGTCTGGCAAATGCCGGAGGAGATGGTTCGCCGACTGCGTTCAGCGCGTTGAAAGGCGAATTGAGTTGTTACGGTGTTCCGGCAAATCCGGTGACGCTCAGCAATGGAGTGGTTCTCAGCAGCCAATCCACTTTGGGCGATCTGTTTGCCGAGGCGCGTGATGCCATCGTGGAAAAACGCACGGTGGATTTTGAAGCGCTGGGACAAATCTTCGAAAAATTGCACGAGCACGTGGCCTTGAGCTATTGCCCGTAAATCAATTTCACTGGGCCTGAGTTTCATTTGCCGCTTCGACTTGAAACGTTTGTGACAACGTCGAAGCGGCATTTTTGCGTCTTTGGCAAATATGGCAGCGAATCAATCTGACAGACGAGTTCAGTTCTTCGTCTGTCGCCGGGCAAGGGGCGGATTGAAAACTGACTCAACACCTCCTGTCTGACTGGTTCGTTGCCTCCAGCGATACCGACTTCTCGCCACCTCGAATGTCCGCTTGACTAAGCGGAGTGGCTACCTTACCTTGCCGCCTCACTTACGGATTCACCAAATTCCAAACCAAACGAGAACCTATGTCAGAGTGGCTAAAACGCTTCTTGCCGTTCATCAGTCTGATTGTCTTATGTGCGCTGATTCCGCTGGCGGAATACTTCATTCTGGGGCAGGACCCGAAGTTCATCACCGTTGGCAATCTGGCAGCCATTGCCCGGCAAACTGCCGTCATTACTATTATGGCGATGGGCATGACTATGGTCATGGTGTCGGGCGGCATTGACCTTTCCGTCGGTTCGATTGTCGGATTGACCGGAGTTGTAGGTTCTATGGCGATGGTCAACGGCGGCATGCCTGTGGCAGTGGGATTTCTGGTTTGTATTTTGATCGGCGCCGCCAGCGGATTGATCAACGGATCGGCGGTGACGATTCTGAAGATTCCGGCTTTTATCGTGACGCTGGGAGCGATGGGAATTTATCGCGGACTGGCGTTGTATCTATGCGATGGCAATGCCGTTGTCGGTCTGCCCAAAAACGCAGGCTATCTGGCCGAAACCACGTTGCTCGGCGCCATTCCTTTGCCGCTGATTTTGGTGGCAGTGATTGCACTGCTGGTGCATTTCATTCTGAGCAGCACGCGGCTGGGTCGGTATTGTTACGCGATGGGCAGCAACATCGAAGCCGCTCGTTACGCGGGCATTCGCGTCACTCAGTACCAGATTCTTTATTACACAATTTTGGGAGCGCTGGCCGGTTTGGCTGGCGCAATTGATACGTCCCGAACCGTCACTGGCCAACCCAACGCTGGCGAAGGATACGAACTGAACGTCATTGCGGCGGTTGTCATCGGCGGAGGCAGTTTGGCTGGCGGGCAGGGAACTGTCGTCGGCACGATCATTGGGTCGCTGATTATGGGCGTGCTGGCCAATGGCGGAAACCTGCTGCAAATTTCTCCGTTTATCCAAAAGATCGTCATCGGCGCAGTCATCGTGCTGGCCGTGACCTTCGATGAATTCCAACGACGACGGGTGGAAACATCCGAAGCCTAGTCACGAAGAAGTTAGATATGGCGAGTATTGAAGGCATTCGTATCCAGAATTATCGTGGGCTGAAAGACATCCTTATTGGCCGGACAATAGAAAAGCGCGAGGGCGATCCATTGCCTAGGCTAATGACTATTATCGGCCCGAATGGAAGCGGAAAATCCTCTTTGATGGATGCACTTGGTTTCTTGGGAGACTGTCTACGATTTGGAGTAGAAGAAGCGTGCGACCGCCCTCACAGGGGTGGTTTTGAGCGGCTGCGGACACGTGGCCAAACCGGTGCGATACAGTTTGAGATTTACTACCGTCAGGATGCCAAGAGCCGTCCTATCAGCTACTCGCTTCACATTGACTCTGAAAACGATAGACCATTTGTCAGTTACGAAAGGTTGCGACAGCGCCGTAAAGGCCAAACACATGGGCAGCCTTTTCCTTTTCTTGAATTGCAAAAGGGAAGAGGTTATGTCTGGGCTGGGCAAGCTACATCGAAGCAAGAAGGCAATGAGAAAGTAGAAGTTAAGCTTGAAGATCGCCAACGACTCGGAATTACCACTTTAGGGAATCTGGCTAGTCATCCACGCATTGTTGCTTTTCGAGAGTTTCTCGAAGGATGGTATTTATCTTACTTTGTGCCTGAGCTAGCTCGCCTGCTCCCAATGGCCGGAGCACAAAAACATCTGAACCGCCAAGGAGATAATCTAGCCAACTATGTCGAGTACATGGAACGCCAACATAAAAAGCGTTTTGCTGATGTTTTAAGACAGGTTTCCAAAAAAATCCCAGGTATCCGTAGTATTAAACCTGAAAGATCGAAAGATAACCGGTTGCTCTTATCATTTAACGAGTCAGGATATATTGACCCTTTTTACCAGCAGGATATGTCTGATGGCACGTTGAAAATGCTAGCTTACCTTCTTTTGTTGGAAGATCCTGAGCCGCCGCCACTGGTCGGGATCGAAGAACCTGAGAACGGCTTGCACCATCAACTTTTGGAGCCTCTGGCATTGGAAATGAAACATTACTCTGAACGCGATAAAGGCCCACAAATAGTTGTCACGACACATTCTCCTTACTTTGTTGATGCTCTGACTCCACAAGAAGTATGGGTGATTGAGAAGGGTAAAGACGGATTTAGCACAGTTGCTTGCGCCGCTGAGCTTCCAACCATCAAGGAGCTTTTTGATGAAGGTATCCCGCTAGGCAGTCTTTGGTACAGCAATCATTTTGGGAGGGGGAATCCGTGAAGTTTCTGGAAGTTTTGGTAGAAGGCACTTCAGATCACCCGACAGTTCGCGTCATCTTGGAAAAACGCTTTCGACTAATTGAAAACCTGCATTTCCGTATTCACCCGCATCAGGGGCGTGGGAATTTGTCAAAGAATCCCCATCAAGAACCTGATCCGAAGCATCGTGGATTGCTCGACCTTCTTCCTGCCAAGCTCAAAGCTTACGGAAGTTTTTCGAAGGATCGTTGCGTCGTCGTCCTCGTGGATGCGGATGACACCCCTTGCCAAAAATTAAAGGCCGAGTTGATTGAGCTACATCGCAAGTTGAAGTTCCGTCCATCTTGCGCGTTATTTCGTATTGCCGTTGAAGAAACAGAATCCTGGTTTGTTGCTGACCCTGATGCGGTGAAAAAGGCGTACCCAAAGGCGAAAATTTCTGACCTTGCCAGGGTGCAGCCGGACAGCATCGTTGGGGCTTGGGAACTACTGGCGAAAGCAATCGGGCGAAAAGCTGAAAACTGTAGTCGAGCGGATAAAACCGAATGGGCAAATAAAATTGCTCCGCACCTTGATTTGGACAATCCCAAATCACCAAGCCTCAAGGCATTTCTCAGCGGCATCAACAAGCTATTACTGGAATCTCAAACCAATTCTGACACCTGATAAAAAGGACAACCATGAAACTCGCACAATTCAAAACCAAAGCATCGGAAGACGCCCGGCTGGGCATGTTGAACAACGACGTGATCGTGGACATCACGGACATCGCCGCCACCACCAAAGACTTCATCGCCAAAGGCGCGGCGGCCATTCACGCGGCCAAAAACGCGACGGCAACGACGGCTTACGCGCTGGATGCGGTCGAATATTTGCCCGCAGTCACGCCCGGCAAAGTCATCGCCATCGGTCGCAACTATTACGACCACGCCATCGAAGGCGGCAGCGAACCCCCGTCGTCTCCATTGATCTTCACCAAATTCACCAACGCCGTGAACGCACACAACGCCAAAGTCACGCTGCATTCGATCAGCGAAAAAATTGACTTCGAAGCCGAACTCGCCGTCGTCATCGGCAAACGCGCGAGCCGTATCAGCGAAGAGGATGCGCTGGATTATGTGTTCGGATATTCCTGTCTGAATGATGTGTCGGCGCGCGATCTGCAATTTGCTGACGGTCAGTGGGTGCGCGGCAAAGGCCTGGATGGATTCTGCCCGATTGGCCCGTTTGTGGTGACAAAAGACGAAATCGCCGATCCGCAAGCTCTGAAAATCGAAGGCATCCTGAACGGCGAAACGATGCAGTCATCGAACACCGACAAGATGATTTTCAAGATTGCCTACCTGATTCATTACATCACCCAAGCCATCACGCTGGAACCGGGCGACGTGATTGCCACCGGCACACCCGAAGGCGTTGGCGTGTTCCGCACGCCGCCAGTGTTGCTGAAAGACGGTGATGTGTTTGACGTGGTGATTGAAAAGGTCGGCACGCTGAAGAATACCTTCGTCAACGCCTAACAGCCCATTAACCGGGGCGCGCGCAAGCCCATTTGGACTACCGCAGCGACCTATTGCGCGCGCTCCGGTTGAATAGATGTTGAACTAAGCGCTCCGCGCAGCCTCAGCACCTCCCATCATCGAATCAAACT